>Ga0123357_10005106_pt1 | contig 15647 bp, 8 predicted proteins | sample TergutEmb28metaG_FD_89873 | JGI IMG/M metagenome (GOLD analysis project Ga0123357, IMG submission 89873) | Embiratermes neotenicus P4 segment gut microbial communities from Petit-Saut dam, French Guiana - Emb289 P4 | ecosystem: Host-associated > Arthropoda: Insects > Digestive system > Gut ... | reverse complement strand
GTCCTGTCAGGTCACGGTACAGCAAAGGGTTGCTTCTGGCATAGCTGTAGTAGTTTGTACCTGAGCGGAGAGGGTCTGCTGAGGTAAAGCGTCCCGCAGCAGGGTCATAGGAGCGAGCCTGAGCAAAGTAGGTATCAGATATATCGTCATAGCGATAACCCGTATAGCCAAAAGGCTGCATGTCTCCCTGGTTACCTGTGAGATCTGTTCCAAACTCATCATAGAGGTAGCTGTCTGTGAGGCTTCCCTCTGAACCGGTAAAGCGCAGAGGGCTACCTAGCTCGTCGGTCAGGTAGAAACAATCATCTGTATCGCTCATTTGCATGGCAACGCCATCATCAAAGGCATAGCTTACAGTACGCGCGCTATCCTGTGTTTGCACTACGTTGTTGTAGGGACGTGTCAGGTCATAAAGGTAACTGACGTGTTTTGCAGGCTCCAGACTATCTTGGATCTGTTCTTCTGTGCGCTGACCCAATCCGTTGTAGGTATAAGATGCGCTAGCGCCTGTGGCTTTACTTACCTGGCTTAGGTATCCGGCGCCATTATAGGAAAACTCACGAAGGAGTTCGCTGCCCTGTGATACCTGAGTAAGGTTGCCTCGCTTGTCATAGCAGAAGTCTTGCGTCTGCTGAAAGTTTTGTAAGCGCATGAGTTGATCAAGGGCGTTGTAGCTATAGTCAGTATGCTCGTCACCCTGGGCAAGAGAAGTGCGGTTACCAAAGGGATCATAGGTAAAAGCTTTTTGCATTTGCCCATCTTTGACCACTTCTGTTAAGTGTCCCAGTGGGTCATAGGAATACTGGAAGCTGCCGCTTGCCTCAGGCATATCACGCCGGAAGCGCTCAACAGAAGTCTTATTGAGCAAGGCATCATAGCCATAAGAGTAACGATCCAGGATGCCCTCGGCGTCTGTGTGGATCAGTTCTGCAAGCAGGCCTGTAGTATTGTAGTGATAATCTGTGCTCAATCCATTTGAGAAGAGCTTGCGTGAGAGCTGTCCATCAGAGTTCCAGGAATAGTTAATGCGCGCATCGCCTGCCTCAAGCTCCTTTAACCTGAGCGCCTCGTCATAGTCATAGGTAACAGCCGTGCCGTCAGGGTAGGTGATTTTCCTGCGCTCTCCAGCCGGTCCATAAGCATAGCTTACTTCTTTGCTGTCAGGCCCGGTGACCTTTATGGGGCGTCCTGCCGCGTCCAGCTCAATGTCTGTGATCCCCAACCAGTCTTTGACCTGCGTTAGTCTGCGCAAAGCGTCATAGCCTAACGTCACACTTTTACCGTCTGCATAATCTGTTTGAACGAGCTGACCTGTCAGGTTATTGTAGGCGTACTTTGTTAAAAAGCCCTCTTTGTCTAGCTTGCTTATCATGTTGCCAGCAGGATCATAGGCATAGGTCTCTGTTTGTCTGAGCGGATCAGTAGTAGAGGTAACGCGACCTACCGCGTCGCGCCCGTAACAAGTGATACGCACATCTTGTTCATTGAGCGCCTGGGCTTGGGCAAGCGGCGCCAGACGTCTGACCTCGATCAGCTCTCCTGTGGCGTCATAAGCATACGCGGTGCTTGCGCCCAGTGGATCTGTTGCGCTTAAAAGCTTACTGGTCAGCGAGTAGACATAGCGGGAGGTATTACCAAGAGCGTCAGTAACGCTGGTAACGTTTCCGGCGGCATCATAAGTGTAGTGGGTTTCTTGCCCGTGATTACTTGATATTGTGATGATTTGGTTTAAGCAGTCGTACGCATAATGTAGCTCGTAGCCGCTCTGATCGGTCTTTGTGGCCAGGCACCCCGCGCTGTCATAGGTGTAACCCTCAAAAGTGCCATCAGGATAGTTTACCTTAGCAAGCAGTCCTCCGGGCAGATAGTGATAGCTAATAGTGCGCCCTGCAGGGTCTGTGACCTTGGCTATCTTTCCCAGTGGCGTATAGCTGTAAGTAAAGACAGCTCCCGCAGGGTCAGTCTCACTGACAAGTTGACCGGCTGCGTCATAGACAAACGTGTGCTTTTGCCCGAGTGCGTTAGTAGCACAAGTGATCTGGCTGCGCTCATTATACTTATAGCGTGTCTGCGCTCCGTCTGGCTCAGTAACCTCTGTAACGCGGTTTAGGGCGTCATAGGCCAGGCGTGTCTCTTCTCCCAGTGGGCCTATGATGGCAGTCTTGTTACCACAGGGGTCGTAAGTATATTGTGCCGTTGTGGCCCCTGTAGCGTCGATGACTTTGGTGCGCCTTCCCAGCAAGTCATACTCAAAAAGAGTCGTATTGCCTGCCGCATCAGTATGCGAGGTAACATTTCCGGTAAGGTCATAGCCGTATGAAGTGGTATTGCCTTCTGCGTCAGTGGAGCTCTCCATCCAACCCATTGAGTTAAAGACGCGGGTAAGTATGCCACCGTTAAAGTCGGTAATACGAATGACTCGGCCCAACGCATCGTAGTCATAATGCCGGTTAAAGCCTGCCGCATTGGTAACACAGATGATATCGCCGGCAGTATTGCGCGTATAGCTTGTCTTATTGCCAGCACCGTCAGTAGTTGTCTGCACTCGCTTTGCGCCATCATAGTCATACCTGGTCGTATGTCCGGCCTCGACAAGCGAGGTAATGTTACCGTGATCATCGTAGGTAAGAAGTTTCTCGCTTAGGTCTGGAAGCGTCACTTGTATCGGCTGGCCTAAATGATCATATGTTGTTTTTGTAACCTGTCCTAAAGCGTCTGAGGTCTCTAAGGCGTTGCCCCGCTCATCGTAGGTTGCCGTATAGATTACCTGATCTTGCAGTTTAACTTCTGTGGGTCTATTCAGCTCACTGAAAGTAGCGGCGATAACTTCTCCTAACGGATTGGTTATGCAGGTCTGATTACCCTGATTATCATAAGAATATGAAGTGGTATTGCCCCGTTTGTCAGTATGTGAAGTAATTAGATTCTTGTCATTATAACCGGTGGTTTCAGCTCCGTCGCAATAGACTGTTTTTGTGGTTCTGTATTTGTCATCATGAACATAGGTGATTTTATTACCATTTTGCTCAGTTAAAAGCAGTGTTTTTGCTTCGTCATCGTAGTCGCAAGAGATCACTCCGCCATCAGGCAGCACCTGGCGGATCACCCGTAAAAACTCGTCGTAATCATTAGTTACGGTATCTGCGCCAAGCGGGTCGGTGACTTTAATAATCTTATCTGATGAATCATAGGCGTAACTATACCTTTCGCCGCGCTCATCAAAAAGCTCCGTCAGGCTGCCGTCTGTGTAGTCAAACTCTACCTGGCGCCCTGTGCTGTCAAGGACTCTGACCAGCTTGTCTTTTTGATAATAAAAACTCAAAGAGACGCCGGTGTTGGTAACGGCGTCAAACAGCCCACCCTCATCGTCATAGCTCAGTTTGATGAAGTTGTCATTAAGGTCTTTGATAGCAGTAAGCTTTTTATTACCATTAAAGAAATAGCGAATACCTTCATGGGTTTGATAGACGAACTCTTTTCCATAAGCTTTCAACGTCGAAGCCTGACCTTGGCAGGGGCAATAGATATCTTGATCGCCTTTCAGGAAAGACTCATGCTTGCCATCTTCAAAGACAACGGTGACCATGTTGCCTTCTGTGTGTACCGACATCTCGAAGTTATGTACCCAACCAACTCCTAAGGCGCCTACATCTGTGTTCTGCGCGTTGTAGAACAGCCTCAAAGCAAGCGAAAGAGGACCAGCAGACTCAAGACAAGTTTTCTGGTAGATGAAGTTGCCTGTTGCCATGTTTACCGGCTCTGCCGCATAGCGCGCGTAATAGCTTACCCCAAGAGCTGAAGCTAAAAGATTACTGAGGTTATTTAATTGGCCAAGTTTGCTTGCATCTGCGCCCGTAAGACCCGCCCAGGTATTTGCAAAAGCCGTGCCATAGGCTTTCCAGGTAGGAGGACGGTTAATCTTACCCATTGCGCCCTGCATACTTTTTGCAAGGGCTTTAATAGTCGACGCATAATTGTTAATAGTTGAGCTAAGCCGCGAAAACTTGCTCTTATTTGCTGATATCTGGCTTTGTATTGATTTGATATCGCCAGCAATGTTTTGCTTAGTCTTAAGATTGACCCCCGTAGAACTCAAAGAAATCAGGCTCGTCGTCAGATTACTTAGACCACGCAAATCAGCGGCATATTCATCGTAAGTATTTGACACGGTCTTACAAAGTTTGCATATGCTGTCTTTGGCTGAAGCAGAATAACTCAACTGCCCTTTTGAGCCTGATGTTGAGCCCCCAAAGATACCGGCACAGCTCAGCGCCTGCTTGTCCGCTGTTTTCGCATAGGAAAGCACATCTTTCAGGGCGCCCTGAATGCCGATCATGTTGTTCACAAACTGCGCATCATCGTTTGCCCATAGCGTGTTTTTTTGAGCAAAACTGGCGGCGCCTTTTCCTTCCCAACCAGTGCCTGCTGAGGTAAGCCCCGTGTTTGCAGTGGTAAATTTTTGATGGCCTTCTTTTTGCGTCTTAATAACTCCGGTAAGACTGTTAATGCCGGAGCTCAAGGCGGGGATACTCAGCTTAAAATCCATTGATGAGCCCATAACTTACGCTCCTGTGGTTTCTGCTTGTTGCGCTAAATGGTACCTGGTGTCTTCGGCGCGCCAGTAAACCATCTGATTGTTAATTGTTTTAACGTCCGCATTAATGTCATTTATTATTGAGGCGCAAATTTTTTCAAGGTCTTTGTCTGCTGTGGTTATCCCATTTTTTAAGCTCGCAAGATTATCTGGCGAAAAAAGTGCGGCTACTGCACTGGATATAGATTTCAGGTTTTTTCCCTGTGTTGAATTTCGAGAAGAAAGAGCTACAGCTTTTAGCCACATCGAATTAAGCGTGTTGAGATCCTCGTTAGCATGCTTGATATCTGTACAACGGCACCTATCAGCCATTACCTTCCTTGCCTCCCATTAATTACGTTAATGACAATTGAGATTTCCCAAGGCAAACTTACTATTAGCTATCGCAGTTGCCATCTTTTGGTCAGTAGTTCCATAAACTTGTAGAGCATTATTGGCGTCTGTATTCATAGTCGAAGCCATAAAAATCCCCTCAAGAGCTTCTAGGGTGATTTCTTTGGCACAATCATTAAAGGCAGCTTTCCCCAAGCCTATCCATGCCGCATTAATATTTGAAAAAACAGCCTGGGCCGCATTATGGCCGTTTTCCAAACATAGTATTGCAGTTTTTTGCGCAGAGAGCGTACCAGTAAAAGCAGCACTATTAATCCAAATACGTTGATACGCCATGGAAGCTCCTCAAAATGCGACTCAACAGGACGTGTCTGTTGCAGAGGGTAAACCAATGCAACAGGCGCTATTCCTTTTTTGCCTACAGCGTGTTGATCTGTGAAGCGATGTTGGCGTCAGTGTCTTCGATGATAGTAGCTACGCTTACCAGCTGCTTGTTGATCTGGTCAAGTAAGTCAGCAAATTGGTTGATCTTAGGAGTGAGGCTGTTATATTGATCATTAAACTTCTGGAAAGCAGAACCTGACCAGTTGGCGCTGATCGTAGCCTGTTCTTTGTTCAGTGAATCTAAAATCGTGCGTACATCTGAGGCGCCCTTGGTGTATTTGCCTGCTGAAGTCCTCAACTCTGAAGGGGTAAGCTTGATTTGTCCTGATGCCATGGTGGTTCCTTTCCTCTTGACGGTGTTAAAAAACACTCATTTCCATATTTTATGATACTACTTTATAAGAAATTCGGGGGAACAAATGTATCAAATAAGCAATAATGAGCTCCCGGTACTGAGATCTAACTCCTCCGGCGTAAAGCTCGTATCGTAAACATATCCTGTTCCAGAATCGCATAGTACGCAGGCTACATCCGGGGTGAAGCTCTCATTGTCTCTGAAGAGCTCCTCTATCAAAGGAAGCGTCTCATAAAGTGGCTTCTCGTAAGGAATAAGAAGGTCAACACACAGCCCAGCAGCTGGAACTTTACACTCTACAATGATCTTACTCATTTATGCATCCTTTCCTGCAATCAGAAACTTGCACAGACACACCATTTCGTCTTTAACAATAAACCCGAATCCTTTATCGATTTTTAGATTATATGACGTGTTTTGGGCCTTAAGGTGATACTGCTCCTCAAAACCCGGTCCCAGCCAGATGCCGTCCGCCATAGAAGCAAAATCAGGCAACCATGCCTCATAGGCAATGGACGCAAAGTCGCCTGCGGAGGAACCAAGGATTATGCTACTGCCCTGTGCGTGCATCTGAATAAGAAGCGCAATAAAAGTCTCCTGCTCTTTAGCATCCAGTGCTTCATACACATTCGCAAATTCAGGGATTACCACAAATGCATAGCTATTTTTTTGCGCCTTCGCTTTTGATCCTTGCGTCAGCAGGGTCTTTGCATCCTCGATACTAACCGGATGCTTTGCATTCACATCTCTCAGGACACCTGAAGAATCAACCACCAAGACGGAGCCGCTATCAAATTGCGCTATGAGCTCGGTCAGTGCCGCGAGGAATTCAAGGTGTTCTGATCCTCGTGACATCACGAATGTTGCCACGTAGCGCGAGAAGTCGTAGCGGACCGTATCGAGCGTTTCTTTTTCAACAGCAACAGGCAATGTTCGGTTTTCTATATCGGATGAAGTGGGCTGTAAAAAGTCGGAGGTTACTGCTTCTGGCAAGCAGGGCACCGGCTGGGCCGCAGTTCCGGTCCACTGACCTGCCAGCTCCAGGCACATCTCCCGCATCTTGCGAGGGGAATCTGCCAGTTCTTCTGAGGTCAGCACAGCCTGGAACTCGAAGACGCGACCCTCGTTTCTGTATAGCCCCCGCCCGGGGTTTTGCGCAGGACTCAGCCCCTCCAGCCGCCCAAAGACTGCTGAGTAATCTGACTCATCGCTTAGCTGGAAACAGATTTGTTGCTTAAAATTCTGCTGAAGCTTATATCTGACACTGTTGGGTGACTGTGCGGTAAGTATGAAATATATCCCATACTTCACGCCTTCCCTGGTCAGTACGTTTATCCACTCCTCGCCATCCTCATACATCTCACTGAAGCCAGCAAAATTATTGATCGCGACAATGATATTGGGAAGTGGGTTGGTAACCTGACTGACGTAGCTACTGTAATCCCCACCATACTCAACAAGGAGTTTGCGGCGTCGCGTAAGTTCCGCATTAAGCATCGAAAAGAGGTTCTTGATCTTTTCTGCATCCATCGAAAGCAATACGTCGCCAGTATGAGGCGCCGGAGCAAAACTGGTCAGGGTCTCAGAGCCAAAGTCGAGCAGATAGAAATGCACCTCATCAGGCGTATGGGCCTGCATGAGTGAGTACACCAGAGAGCTGATAAAGTGCGTCTTGCCAGAACCTGTCATACCAAAAAGAAGGAGATTTCCGCCCTCGCTGAGAGAGAGCCGCATCAGCCCTTGCGCCTGGTTTGAAGGATCGTCATACTCTCCCAGAGCACTGTCCATCATATAAGGGGTCTGCTTGGGAGCTTCGTACTTTTTATACAAAGCATCAAAGTATATCCTCTGTTCCAGCGGCGGCAACCATAAGAGCTGATTTGTGATGCCTTCATCTTTGGCAATCGCCACCAGATAGTTTGTGACCTCGTCCAACTGTTTGGCGGCGTCTCCTGAACCCCGGCTCGCACTGGCTGGTCTTACTTGCAACAGGGGTATCCCCTGAGTATCGAGCATCACCACTGAGGCGTCATAATCCCGCTCAACCCGATCTGTTGGGTGATACGGAGCGCCCGCCCAGGCAGATTGCCCCAACTCAAAGAGCTCGTCGTAGCCAACCTGCAGATAGAAGCGGCCAACCTCCACGAGTTCTGCCGCATCAGGCTTCTTGATCATTTCCATAGAATCCGCCCGATCCTGAACTTTGAGGCAGATCTTGAATTTACTGTTAGCCCAGATCTGATCATCAACCACACCAGAAGGCTTCTGGGTGGCAAGAATAAGATGTACGCCCAGGCTTCGACCAATGCGCGCAGCGCTGACAAGCTGCTCCATGAACTCAGGCTGCTGAGTCTTAAGTTCAGCAAACTCATCAGAAATAATAAGCAGATGCGGAAGTGGCTCGGTAACCCGTCCCTCCCGATAGAGGCTCTGGTACTTGTAGATATCGATGTTGCTGACTTGAGTCTTTTTGGTCGCCTCGTTAAAGATCGCTTGCCGTCGCCTGAGCTCTGACTGAATCGAGGCAAGAGAACGGTTCACTGCGGCGCCTTCAAGGTTTGTGATTACCCCAACCGTGTGAGGAAGATCGGAAAAGGCGTTTGCCATACCGCCGCCCTTGTAGTCGATCAGAACAAAAGCAACTTCATTAGGATGATAGTTGATAGCCAAAGAAAGAATCATCGTCATGATAAATTCCGACTTGCCCGACCCAGTCATCCCGGCAACAAGCCCATGAGGACCATGCGCTTTTTCATGAAGATCGAGCACGAACGGCTCACCGGTAACACCCACGCCAACAGGTGCCCCGAGCGTACGCACTGGGCTGCTCTCTTTCCAGCGCGTAAGCGCATTAAGATGCTCAATCTTGCCCACCTGAAACATTTCCAGGAAGGTAATCATCTGAGGCAGTTCAAAGGCAGATTCGGCGCTTTCCAGTTTGATATTCGCGAGCTGCACAGCGAGCTTTCCCGCGTCAAGCGTAAGGTTTCTGTCTGGGGTAAAGCCAATATGGTCCCCGGCGGTATTAAGCCGGTCATAGAGTCGTGACTGCTCGCCCTGCACCTCTAAAACTACACGGCAATCTTTTGGCAAGTGACGCAGCTCATCATAGACAGCCAAGACCGAGACCCCTTTGTACTCTTTTGCCTTGAATACCGAGTTGAGCGCTTCGCACTTGCCCGCCAGATGCCTATCCAGAGCAAAGACCACGTATCGCAGATTCGTGCCGTCCTCGCTCTTTTCTTTTTGCAGGGCCTCCTGTTCAAGGAAGGCGCTCAGACGCCGAACTTCTTCTATCGTGCGCGCGATATATCGCATATCTTTGTCGTTTGACCACACATGAGGCAACCACCGGGCAAAGCTCCACTGATCTTCTTCTGATTTGTCATAAATGAACAGGAATTTGACTTCATCATAACTGTGCAGAGCGGCCAACTGGAAGATTAACGACTTCATGAATGAGACTTCTTCGCTTCTTTCGCCAATCACTCCCATGCTGAATCGCTCGGTAAGTGATACAACAACCGGAACATCTTTAAGCACGCGCGGCGCATCTATAATCCCAAAGAGCTCTTCCTGCATAATGTCTTCTTCAAGAACAAAGGACCGATCCGGGACCTCAAAGTTTGCCGAAAATGGCCAGTCGCCTATCCCCAGACGAATATCTAAAAAGTCATTATGCCCCTGAGTCCTCTCCCATAGATTGCGCTCTCGATTGCGAATACGCTCGACACATTCCTGGACTTCGACATAGTTCTCATGCAGTATCTCCTGCTGTTGTTTCTTTTCTTTGTCGATATTGTCCTGTGCGGCAACAAGGTACTTTCCGTACTTTACCCGCCGCTCGTATTCCTTCTTGGTTTTCCGTCTGGCTTCCTGACTGTGCGAGACAATGGGCCACACGATCATTCCCAGCATCATGGCCCCTGACATCACGAGCATAGGAGCAGCTTGCCCCATAGTTGTCGTGTGGTTCATGACGTTCCCAACTGCTGAAAACGCCATGACCCCCGAAGCAAGGCCCATGGTGACCGCTGGCCCCAAGACCATAATCATCGGGGTTTCATCCTTCTTCTCTTCAGCCGGAGGAGCGTCAATTTTTATCTGCGGACTTATGATTTCGCGCCTGAACCGGGGTGAACGGAAAAAGAGGAACCCTGATGAAGATTCTTCTATCTCCTCATCCTCGCTCTTTTTCTGTGGGAGCTTTAGTTCGAGCGGCTTCAATGTGTTGCTTAAAGTTACTTGTCCGCCCGGATTATTGACCGCGAAAAACCCTTTACCGATGATGATCATAAGATCCATGATCGCGATTGTGTCCCCGGGCTTCAGGGCTTGTTCGAAGACCCTTTTGTTGTTTACAAACGTCCCGGTAGTGTTTTCTTTGCCATTGTCCCCACCGATAGCAGCTTTCTGGTCGACGACCCTGATGTTTTCGCCCTCAATAAAAATTGTCGCATGGTTTTCTGTAATAAAAGGACTGGTAAAACAGATGTCAGACGCAGAGGAACTGCCTAATGTGATCTTTCCGGAGCTGGGGAATTTATTGCGGGTAAACTGCTTTCTGTCAGCCGTTTCTGGCTCTGCATAAATTGTTGCATGCTCATTTGTTTCGATGATCCGTATCTGGTACAGCTGCCCTTCAGAAACATTTTGGGCCCGGAGTGGTTTTTCTTCAGCATCCAGGACCTCTACATGCTTATTCGATCTGAGTACCCATTGATTTTGGACACCCTCGACACAAAGAAGATCGTCGCTGCCGCCGGAGTCACTCTCTGCACTGATCCAGTAACGTCCAATACGCTTCCGGGGAAGAACACGCGCGCTTCGTCTGTCGCCTTTGGTGAGTAATAACCGCATAAAGATTCTCCTGGTCGTGGTCTGAACTGTCCTGTTAGTTCTTCAACCTAGTTTATAACGTAACCAGGCTTTGCGCTACCGTAGCCCAATATCCTCTGAGGACGAATCAGAGAAATTTCATGCGGAATTGAGGGGGCGTCAGTCGGAACCGTTACAGCTGGCGCCGCATTGCGTTACTACTCTGGGTAAGGCGCGCCGGGTCGTCGCGCCCTACGAAGCCTCTGCCAGCCAGGGCATTATCGGCTGGCGCGCTTTTTTATGGGAGCAGCCCGCCAAAGGGGGAATCGCGGGCTGCTCAAAGTGAAATATGAATTAGGGACAGGGAAAGGCTGCCTCTAATCGCTGTGGTTAGCGAACTGCTTGAATTGAGAGATAGAGCAGGGCAAAAACTTCACTCCCACATGCCCTCTCAAAACACTTTAATTATAGTATTTTGTATCTATTTACTTACAGAAATATTTGTAGAGGTCCGGTCGGCGGATTAAGGACTGGCGTGGACGGTACATCATAGAAAAAGGCGCCCGGGCAAGCCCCGGACGCCTTTCGCATACATATCAGTGCAAGGTTACTTTTTTGAAGGGAGGATCTTGCACATAACGGTGCCGCAAACCGGGCATTTACCCTTCATCATCGGACGCCCATTTTTCATGAGCTCCTCTTTTGCGTCTACCATTTCCTTCTTCGCTTTGCACTTTACACAGTATGCTTCTACTGCCATTGTGCATCACCTCCTTAGCCTCGGACCAATCTTTATTTGCTTGCATTGGGCTTCGAAAAGCCATTTACCACTCTATTTTGTACCTCGCGCTTACTTCGTGCTCACGCGAAATACACCCTTGCTAAGTCTAGCATACCTCCCTGACTTATTACATCTCTAAAGCTCCTGGATCAAAGAAATCACCAGTTCAACGGCCTCGTCGATTTTCTCGGTCTCCAGACGCCTTGCAACATCCTGGGAGCTTGCCGCGGCAAACGGGACCCCCGCCGGCGTCAGGCGCATGATCGATACGGCCTTGCGTCCTTCTGCCAGCGCCCATCCCGCCTCGCTGCGCAGCGCGCCTTTCTTGTAGGGCTTCGCGTGGAGGTTTTTCTCCCGGGCAACCCGGCGCGCCAGCGCGGTCAGACGCGCGGAGCTCTTGTAGGTCTTGCCCGCGCGCTCGCTGACCGACCAGTACAGGTCCCCGGAGCCCAGCGCCGCCAGATTGATGATCAGCGCGCCCCGCAGGTCCTCGTGGTAGTCTTCCAGGAAGGTGCGCATGCCGCGGGAGTGCACGTAGTGCGCGCTGGTCGCGACAAACCAGAGTTCTTTATTGCCCAGGCCGGTTGACTGGGTTTCTGAGATCCTGCGGCGGATGCGCGCCGCCTGTGTGGCCGCGTACTCCTCGTCCTCGATCAGGTCGCCTTCGGCCGCGCCGCCCTTCCAGGAAAAGCCGTCGTCGAAGTCATCGCCGCCCGAAGGAAAGTTGTCCCAGGACCCGATCTTGCGACCTTCCTCGCGTGCGTCATAGCCGGTGTCAACGCCCAGCCAGTCGGAGGGCTGGTCGCTGGTGTCAAAGTCCCCGAACGAGAGTTCTTTCTCCTTTTTGTTGCGGCGGCCAAAGAGGCCCTTTTTCTTCGAGCTGCTGCGGGTGATTTCCCCGGCGCCAACCCCGGCGGCGTAGGCCGCAAAGGCGTCTGCGCCCGCCTCGTCATCTGCCCCGCCGCTGGCGCCTGCGCCCGGGCTGACCGCCCCAAAGCTGTCAGTAAACTGGCTCGTGTCCTGGGACGCGCCGCCGATGATGTCTGCGCCCAGCACGCTGCCACCCAGGTTGCCGCCCAGGCTCTCCTCGTAGCTTGCGCCCTGGTCCTCCTCCGCAGCTCCAGAGCCAAAGTTAAAGCCGCCCGTGTCCGTGCCTGTGTCCGCGCCCGTACCGCCGCGCGTGTCGGCAAAGGTGTCGCGCGCGTTGTAGTCATCAAAGCTGCCGTAAGCGCCGCGCGTGTAGCCATCGGGGATGTCATCGGCGCCTGCGCCTGCGCCAGAACCGGCACCGGCGGACGCGGATGCAGACATGGACGCGGAAGAAAACGACCCGGTCAGGGAGCCAAGCCCGCCGCCAGCTGAGCTGCCGCCCAAAGACCCCGCGCCTGCGCCAGCGCCTGCGCCTGCTCCCAATCCGGCGCCTGCGCCTGCGCCGCGCGAGGAACGCGACGCGCCGGATCCCCGTGACGACGGCGCTACTCCAAAGTCAAACGTCGTGTCAAAGTCCGAGCCCCCCTCCAAAAAATCAGCGGGCTGCGTGACCACCGGCTGCAATCCCGACGTCGCCGTTACCGCGCCGAGGGTGCCCGTGCCAAACTTCCCCGCGCTGTCAGAAGTCGTCGTCACAGAGGTTGGGTTCAGGGTTTCTGCCAGGTCCTCGCAAACAGAGAGCATCGCCGCGACGCCCGAGGCGTTATTGTTGGCGCCCGGCGAATACCGCCGCGTAACACGGGCGATCAGCAGGTCAAACAGCATGAGCAGCACCGGGATGCACAAAATCAGCAGGGCGTACCAGTTCCAGGGATGGTGGGCGGTAAGAAAACCGAGGCGCTTTTTCAGCGGCCCGACAAGCGGCAGCGTCATGACCAGCGCAAACACCGGGAGCAGCATGATGACCCCATGGGCCAGCTTTGTGATCAGGCGCCCTACGGCTGCAAGGCCCTCGGATGTGAGCGGGCTTGAGCGGTCGGTGTCGTAATGGGCGACCAGTACGATTTTGGTTGGCGCCTCGCCCGGGCGCGCCAACGGGACATAGCGCCCGATGACATTTTGGCTGGGGCCTTTGGGGAAGGCCTTCGACAGCGATCCGCGCCCAGAGAAATCCAGCCACGCCAGCACCGCGACGCCCAGGATGATCACCCAGAGCAGCCAGGAAAGCACCGGCCAGGGACGAGTCACTCTCATCAGCGCAACGCAGGCCAGCGACATGAGCGCATACAGAAGGTAGGCGCCAGAAAGGCTCCTGATCGTATCGAAGTCCTGGACGGTCGTATTCAGCCCGTAGTCCGCAAACTGGGTCCGGACCCATTCGGCGCCGTCGCGTTCGGTATCAGAGGCAACCGGTCGTGGACCGATAGATTCAGAAAGTTGCTCCAGATACTGTCTCGTCATGCCCATAGGGGACCCCTTATCTTAGTACTAAAACGGCAAAACCATGCTTTTAATCTTACCGCAGCGCGGCGTCTGCTCGCAGAACTTCCGCACGGGCGCTCTCATAGAGTGGCTGAGTTGCTTTTGTCTGGTCCTGGTAAGCGCTGGCCACCAGATCAGAAGGCAGCTGAAGTCCCGCGTCAGCAATCCGCGCTGCCGCCCGCGCAAAGCCGTTATAGGCGCTCACATCGGCGTTTGCATCCTTGTAATGGCCGTTGATCCAGTCCTCGCAGGCTAAAAGCGCGCTCTGCGTCATGAGCGTGCGCTGCTGGGTGTAGGCCACATAGCCCGTGAAATCCGCTGCTGGCAGGGCGCGCGCCGCAGCGCTGAATTGCTCCTGGGCCTGCGCGTAGGCGTCCGCGGCCTGCGTGCTGGCCTCATGGCTGCTGACCAGCGCATCCTGGGTCTGGTGAGCAAACTCCTGCCCGGCGCTGTCGGTCAGGGCGGCGCCATCGCGCAGATTCTGCCAGCCCTGGGCGCCATACATGAGAGCGGTGGCTGCCTGTGAAGTCGCGTCCAGCAGCGGCCCGGCGCTGTCAAGCAGGGCCAGGCGCGCGTCAAGGGAGCGCCGGACCTTTGCCAGGCGCGCCGCGGTCTTTGGCGCGCGCGCGCTGGCGGGCGGGATCGCGTCCAGCATTGTGCGCGCGTTGCTCAGCGTCTGGCGCGCTGCCGGAATCGCTGTGCGCGCAAGGGTGACCTGCGTGGTGGTTTCCGTCGAGAGTGGCGCGGTAAGTGCTGTGTCAATATGCGCGATCTGGGCATCTGCACGCTCTATGGTAGTCATCACGCGAAAGATGCGCTGGCCCGGGCTGTTGCGATAGAGCCGCAGGCCAAAGACCGCGCCGCCGGCCAGCACGCAAAGGCTCACGATGACAATCGCGGCGCCGATGAGGCGGCGGCGAGTGAAGGGACGGGCGAGGCGGCGGGCCGCAAGGCGCGTAAGACGCGCGAGACGACGCAGGAAGCGGCCCGCGAGGCGGGTGATCTTTTGTAAGAGTAGAGGCATACGCATACAGCTATTATAATAAAACATACCCGGTGACAAACACCCCAGGGGGGTAGTTATCACGTGACAAACACCCCGGGAGTAGCTGCCACCACTCTCACCACTCTCACCATGCTCAGGAAGGGGAGCGACAAAAGCTTATGCCAAGCGCCAAACAACAGCATGCCGCACAGGAGCGTGTGATCGACCTGGCCTTGTTTTTGGCGGCGCACCCTGACCGGCCCATCCCCGGCGCGGTCATTAAGGCGGAAGTCTATGATGCCTTGCTCAAGGCGCCGCAGACTGACGCGACGTTTCTGCGCATGCTCAACCGCGACCGCGCGCAGCTGGAGGCGGCTGGCCTGTCGATCAGCGCCGACGCGGAAGGCAACTACCGCTTTGCTTCGCAGCAAAACTATGCTCCCGATCCGGGCCTGAGCCCGGCCGAGCGTGCGGCGGCGGCGCTTGCCGCGATCGCCCTGGCAGATGATCCGCTCTTTCCCATGCCCGTCGCGCTGCGCCTTGCCCTGGTCAAGCTGAGCCGCCTGCTTGATGAGGACGGCGCGCTGCTTGACAGCGCGGTGGCGGCGCGCTCGAACCTGGCGCTCGACGCCTCATACCCGTCTGCGTCTGCGCGCTGGACCGAGCTGATCCTTCACGCCCAACTGATGAGGCGCTGTCTGGAGCTCCGGTATCGTGACCGGCAGGGCGCCCGGACTGTGCGCCAGGTGGCGCCCTACGGGTTGTTTTTGCTGAGCGGGCAGTGGTATCTGGCGGGCCATGATTTCCTGCGCGACGACATCCGTGTCTTCACGGTCGCGCGCATCGAGGAGCTGCGCATGGTTGAGGCGACGTTTCGCCTGCCGGATGACTTCTCGGTCGAGCGCTGGCGCCAGCTGCCGTTTCGCCTGAGCAGCGCGCCGCGTGACCGCACAGCACAGCTGCTGATTCCCGCCGCTCGCGCCCC
>Ga0123357_10005105_pt1 | contig 15649 bp, 13 predicted proteins | sample TergutEmb28metaG_FD_89873 | JGI IMG/M metagenome (GOLD analysis project Ga0123357, IMG submission 89873) | Embiratermes neotenicus P4 segment gut microbial communities from Petit-Saut dam, French Guiana - Emb289 P4 | ecosystem: Host-associated > Arthropoda: Insects > Digestive system > Gut ... | reverse complement strand
CTTCACAGTGCTCACACCATACAACATAGCACCACAGAACTGCAGCCAGCCACATCCAACACTACCAGCAAAAAACCCCATATGCAGTAACACGTGGTCTTTTCTCCTGATTATGGGCATAAAGATGCTCGAAACATGTCAAGATATTAGTCAATAATCAACATCTGTAATTGACAATAAATCATCTATATTGTTGCATCTTGTTGGTATTCCTTCCTCACAAATATCTACCTATCCAGACAACTGTGGATTTCGTTTAAACACATTTATATCAATATAACCAGTTCGGTGGAGATACCAAATTCAATGAGGACATTATACAAAACATCCCTCCTAACAGAATTATAGGCCTTCTTAAAGCCTGTAAGTAGCTTATGCACTACTCCATTTTATGCCCATTTTTTTCAAAATGACATAAACAGAATATATGATCAGTATTTGATCTGTTACATCAAAATTTACACTGATGATCCCCCACTAATTTAATCTGCAAATGGAGTTAAGCTTAAAAATTTTTTATGTGCATAACAGTAACATACCATGATAATTACTGCATTTATTTGAATGGATGATGAGGTTTTTGCTTGAAATTTGGCACTTAAACATTTGAGGTCATCTTAAATTCACATGTGAAGCACTGAAGGGGACCACACAAACCCGCATCGCTCTGAACCAAACCATGCATGGTCAAACCTAGGCCTGCATCACCAAACCATTAAGTGAGATCTGCTCTCTTCTGGGATATAACACAGCATAGGGTAGTAATTCCTTAGTGACATTTTGGGACAACCTGTCGGCTCAGTCTACATTGGTCAAGAAAACCAAAGGTATAGTGGCTCAGCTACTTGCCAGGGCCACCATCCATTTTGATATTTTTCTTATTATTTCTGAAATAAAGTTAATGAAAGGATTGTTTGGGGGGTGTGGAGGTGCGGGTTTCTGACAGAAGTTTGGAGATGCAGAGTATAATGGACAGATAGTGCAGGACCATATCTGTGAAGCAAGTGAAGTAGAAACATCCCCATATCAGGTCTGTTTGAAATTGTTTGTGTGGACCAGTAATTTTATTGTATAAAACGTTTGCATGCAAGACATTTCTGTTGGCTAACCAAGCGGGTGATTGCCTGGGGACTCCCTGGTGGGGTAGCATGGAACTGTGCTTGAGTTAATGGTTGTTCCCCTGCAGTCAAAACATGCTGCTCCAGTAAGAGCCATTATCCTAGTATCTGACACGATTATGTCACCCTTAAGTACCCTTCATGATTTCAGATGTTAAAATGAAATATATTGGACTTATTTGCATCTGTTTTACAAACTGTAAAATTCCAGGAAGAATGAGTTCCAGCACTTTAATGGAGTGGGGGAATGAGTTAAACATATAGAGAAATATAATCAATATAGAAAATAAATGGCCTGCACATGCAAGATATTGCAGGGAATGACTGAGAAAAATAATTTAAAAGTAGTTTACATTAATGATAGGCATTTGGAAACTGAGTGCCTTGTCACTGCCATAATTGAACATACTCTGCTGCCCAAATTATGACAGTAATGATTGTGGAATATTGATGAAATAATGACTATCTCATTTGTTTTCCACAAGTTTAAAAGTGAAAACATATTACACTGTAATTATTCATTCTGTTTTATATTTATTAAAAACTTTTATTTATTGCTTTGTTTGAAAGGGGAAGAAAAATTGATAGTATTTGATCACAACTTGCTGAATAGGTTTTAAGTTAGGTGAGATGAATGTGAAGTGGAATAGTTGCCATGATGAGAAACTTAATGAATTTGACTATGAAATTTGACTCAGTAGATGGATGTGAGTGGTAAGCTTTTTGCCTTGGCTGCTTTAATCCTTGTACCCACTGAATATGATGTGTCGTTATTCTCAACAGTTCTTTCAGGCCAGGACTACTTCAACCTTCTTTCTTTGTAAATTATTCTTTTGAAGCCACAGAAGGAAGTACGTGGGTTGTGATGATGAAAGGTTCCCCTGAAGCACTCTCTGGGGTTAGGCAGCCTGATGTCATTTTTTGCTGCCAAGCTTATGGCATGGCATGGTTATCACAACCAACATTCATGTGAACAAAACAGCCATATATTTGGAGGGGAGCAAGGGATGAATTTGGAGGGGAAAACATAAAAGCTTGAGGAAGCTGTGGAGGAAGTAAATTATGTAATCCTTGCATCTCACTTCATTATACAAGAATCATTGCAAAGCATATTGCATTATTAGAAGAAAGGGGATTCCTAATTTAATATGCTTCCTAAAATTTCCTTGGAAAAATTTGCCTGTGTGCATGAATGCAACATTGTGGAGTTGGATGAGAAAGTGACAGTAAAGCTCTGCACTTTCTTAACCTTGGCTGAAGATTATTTTCACTGATCACCATCACTTTGTCCCAAGGGAATAAATTGCAGGACCTATTAGGTTGAAGACTGGGTGAGTCCCAGAGTTGGTGTAGATGTGGTGATGAAAATAAAAATCCCAGCCCTCGGGAATTGAACCTTTGTCAACCAGTACATAGCCAGTCATTGCAATGTTGTGCTGTGGTTCATAAGTTTTCTATGTACATTCTTTATAACAGACATTAGTACTTCTGTTCTGAAAAATCTTTGAGAGATGGACTGTAAGGTTGTTAACTCCACTGAAGTGACTGAGGGTCATTTCAAGGACAAACCTGCAGTGTTGATAGTTCTAAATTTTTGGACTCTGTTACCAAAGAATTAAATTGTACTATTTGTACTCCTGCATTGATGTTTTCTCTATAATTGCTTCTATTTTCTTGGATTTGATTGCTATTAATGTAGAGGACCTGAGTTGTCAATTTCCACTAAATGAAACCTACTTGCATGCAAGATTTGCAGCTGTTTTGGTAACATTCTGCATATTTTAGATGTATCTGCATCCCTGCAGAATGCCTGTTAAAATAACTGAGTCTGTCCATCTGTACTCACATAACAATTCAAGAACAGTGGAATGGTATTTGACAGGAGGAAATTGTATGAGACACTGTTATGAAATTTCAGTTTTTGTTCAGAGTGGCCAGGCATAATGGATACTTTAGTTGAAGACCTATGTATGTGTTTTAATTAATGTATGACTTTGAACCTTCACTCTTCACTGTAACTACATGTGCTATGCATTTTCACATACTCTAGCGACTATGGTATTTGAGCGTGATAAACTATAGATGTTGCCAAGATATGGATGCAACATTTCGTGCACATTCGGTAAAAATTGGGAGATGCATTTGAAATTCTTGTGTTATTTGTGCTTTTCTTTAAATTGTTGGTTACATGCTCTTTGTAATACATCATCCAAAGTTAGCAACTAAAAACTGAAATTCTGGAGACTGTAAAAGAGCGTACATGCCAGAACCATAATGGTATAAGTACATTTCTCCAAATTAAAAGGCTGAAACAAGTCTTTATTTTTATCACATTGATTTTAAAGTGTAGGTTATGCTAGGGATCTTCTGTAGGACTGGGTTTTTTAGTGTATTGCAACTTCACTGGACATGTGGCTACTGCATTTAAATATCTCTGTAACAAAAAAATTGTGAGAATGGTTAACTCCTATGTTATTTTGGATATCAGAAATTTGTTTCGCCAGTGTCATAGCATAATTTAGGGTATATATGTGATGTAATTTCATTTCTTTTAAGTTGCATATAACCTCATAAGACATCACACACAATGCTTTTTGAATTACTAATTGGACAAGGGGTTCAAGTTTATCAAACCCATTCTGCTATGACTGGAAGAACATCACACAGTACACAGTTTTATGTTAAATGCACTGCAAGTTTTCATTTATGTATGGGAGTCACATATCATTCTCAGTTTACACCTGACTGACCTTACCAAGATTTTTGTGGTCTTCCTCAATGTGACTAATACACTGTTATAGTAGGCTGCATGTGTTTCTTCTGTACTCCTACCATGTCTTTTTTCAGTAAACCTACCACATATGACTTGTTTCAGAATTGAATATTCAAATGCATGTACAGTCATTTCTTTGTAGAATATACAGCATAGTATTACTTATACTATTCATGCTGATGGGTTATGAGGGACAACATGTCAGTGAATGCTGTACGAATGTGACTAGACACGAACGACAAAAACATGAGGAGCTACTGCTAGCATGACTTTATTTAGTAATCTTTGGCATTTTTCAAATGTTCCATAATATTAGCAAATACATCTGTATACACAATGATATAACAAATTGCCTTAGTCTTACTGGAGAGAAGAACAGAACATAAAACTCACTGCTCATTGAATGTGTGAGATATACAGAGGCCAGTACATAGCTGCTGGTTCACATTCAAGACACAACACATATTGTCATTACTACCCACCAGGTTGTGGTAGTACTGTGAACGAACAGAGGGACACCTGCAAACACCCCCTTCAAAATATAAGTGTGTATGGATGTTAACAATAAGAAATTTAGTACATGAAATTAGTAGGAATGTGTTGTGCAGGTTTGTCAGGGAGTAATCAAAGGCTTCTGTTTCCAGTATACCGACTGATATCTTGCATCCTGTAATTTGCAAAGTGACTTCACATTCAGTACCATGTAAATGATGTAAATCATCTTTATAGTGCCTACCTGATGGATGCAATTGAGCACTTGCATGACCAGATAATTGTAGGAGGATTTTAAATAGATTAAACAGCAGGTTATTGTGTAATCACTAGCTGCAGCTTTGATCAAAATTTTTACTGAGGTTGTGTGTCATAGTGATCAATTTCCCTATGTGAATGACCCAGTCAAGGCCTGGTGACACTGATTCCAGTGACCTTCTTGGGAAATTACAGAATTTGGAAGTTCTGTTAAAGGAGTGATTTATTTTTGATACAGAAGTTGTGTGTTTATATTACTACATTTTTTATGGTTACAGAAATATAATTATTTATTCTTGTATTTGTGTTCCCTGCATACATGTGACAGGTTTTTGTATATACTGAAGAAGCTGATTAGTTACTTAACACCTGAGTATCTATCAGAATTCTCTTCTTCAGGCCTGTTGATAGTTAAATTTGTATGTATGGTTAGTTCTGTTCACCTCCATTATGTAGATGGGGTGCAGGGTATCTTGAATGTGAACCACATTCTCTCAAGACATAAAGAGTCAAGACACTACTTTGTTTTACAAATATGGACTCTGAACAGCATTACAAGTCAGCCACTTCCACAGCCCGTCCAAATACATTTGAATGTCTATTCATTTGAATCTTGTATCTCAGAATTTTCTGTTTAATTGTATTTTAGCTTGTTGTGGAGAAAAATTAAGAATATACAATTCTGATGTACAAAACATTTTCCTGGTATTTACACCTGTTGCGTACAACACTGAGGACATTGTCCACATCACAGTAGTTACAGTGCTGGGAGTAAGAGTGACACATAACATGGCATATGAACAATTGAAAATTACATATATTGTCTTGTATACATACGAAGGCCCTTTTCTGTCTCTGGGAATATTCGGAGCACGCTTAAACTTTGAGGACTTAAGTCAAATTCCTCCTGCCCCTTTCTTACTCTCTAGGTCCTATGTTGCACTTGTCTTGTCTGTTCCTTTGATTTATATTATCTATTTTCTCCCGATTTTATGGATGAGTTATAGAATTTATAGATACGAAATATATTTAATTTTTCAGTGAGCCACTACAAATATCACATGTTGGAAAGGTAGTTTATTGGAGGGTTTGTGTTCTATTTGACACTATACAAACAAGTGTCTTACCTACTCCAAGCACTGTCTTATATACAAGATGTCTCAGAAAATGGAGCTGCATTTTAAAGAAAGCTGAAGGGAAAGAACACATTAAACACTTATGACATTCTGAATACAACTTATTTGGAAGCAGCTCCACCTCAGGATGGACATCCTTGGCCACACAACACATTAACTTCTGTCGTACAAATATAACACCCTGTACCATAATATATACACAGTTTAGTTTTCTTTTGTTTACTTCTTCATGTCAGAATCATGCAAAATTGTACATCTTGATTGCTTAATCTTACAAAATTGGAAATAACTTTAAAATGAAATGTTGAAGATGCTTCTCCTGTGTTACATCTTGGACTATCACATGCTCATTTTGGTATATCTGTTCTGACGGATTATTGATGCTAATACCAAGAAGTTACTGTGGAATATCTGTCAGTATCATTCTGATGATTTTGTATCTCAGTAGTTGTGCATGTTGACTGGACAATTTTGGCCTTTGGACTTGAATAATTTTTTGTTCTATATCCATTGTTAGCTGAAATCATACCGAGACCAAAAGCCAGTACAACACATCATACACTAGCATTCAAAGTGTGAAATCAAGAATTTGTAAGTATTTCAAATTTCAAGTAAAATATTATAACCATGAAGGCAGTGTAAGCAATCCACAGCCCCCATTCATCAGGCACCAGAATTGTGGGCTTGGTTTTTAAGACTGTAATGGAAGCACTGGGCTGCATCTTTTCACCCCCATATCTAGAATATCACTGGGGCCTGCATACCATCTTGTCTAATGGTTGATGAGGATTTTTGCAGGGGTAAAGGTGACTGTCCCGTAAATATGAAGTTAAGAATACAAGGAGGCACACCACCATGCCTCCTTCATTACCTGATGCTTAGACTAAAAATATTGGTAATCTTTCTTGGATTGTAAGTGCACTGGAAAAGGCAGTAATATTATGACATGTACATATTAATATATTTAACAGTGTTAAATAAAGTGCGGAGGTTATGTGTCTTTAGCTGGGGGAAGTGAGGATGATCAGAAATAAAGGTGAATGTGCAGGGAGGTGGGGTTAAGCAGAGTGAGAGAGGTGGATGCTGTTTCAGATCATTCTGGAACAGTGATTCAGCTGTGCAGTCTCTTCTTTAGAGTGACCGATCCCTGTCAGAATTGAAATTGTGTTGCTGCAAAGTACAAAGCAAAATGGTAACTGTTAGGTAACAGTATTAACCTGACACATGTGCACCATGTGTTGTTTGTACTGTTTATCACTGCTATGAAGCGCAGATTTAATGGATAGTTACTGAAAGTTTTATAATACTAGGCTTTTTCAGTATAATACTAGGTCTTTTATGTGACTTATATAGATTTCAAGTCAATGTGAGTGATAAAATGGGGCAATGGGCTGTGCATGTATCCTAGACGGTAGAGGCAATGCCTATAAGAACTTCTTGGAAGACCAAGAAGGGTGGATGAAGCTGGCTCAGGATAGTGTTCACTGGTGAACTTAGGTATTTGCAGTTTTGAACCTTTATATTTTACTGTCAGGGAGTTCATTGGTTGGTTAGTTATTTATCTGTTTAGTTGCTTACATATTGTTACTCATATGTTCTTAGCTGACATACAAAATGCCCTAGATTATGTTGAATTTTAAAGTCCAAGTATTGTAAGTAAAGAAATTGTTGGTACCAGTATTGTATCATGTCTGCAGAGATGTCCATTGCTGGCTAGTGTTATGGTACTCCCTTGTTCTTAACATGTGCTACTACAAAATACTATGAATCACCTACTTTTGTATCAGTCTTTTACTGATGAGTTCTGCAGTACTGGCATTTTTTTTTAAATATCACCATAAACTGACTTTGTTCCTACATCATTTCAAATCTGATATAAGCAGGAGGGGTGGATGCATTCTGGACACTTGTGGGTGACTAAAATGAAACAGAGCATATGGATTACTACCCTTCATGTGGCGAGAAATGGCGCTGCAAATTTCATTAATGTCATGGATTTGTTCAGTCCCATAAGAGATCATTCATAGTCAATAACATGTACATGAATGTATTCTAAGAAGCAGGAAGGAAAGTGTAAAAGAGCAACATCCTACAGAGTTGTTGATGAAGGAAAAGCACATATTTAATGCACGACTGTGCATTTTACTGCCATAACAGAGTACTCTGTCTCAGTTTTTATGTTACCATACTCTTTACAAGTAAAATGGTCAAAACGCTTGAGCAAAAATGTCAGTTCTGTTCCATTGTCTATGTTTGTTCCCTTTCTTTGATGTTTCTTTGGAGCTGACTTTTGAGATAATGTACAGATGGTGGTACATTTATGTTCTGGGGAAACTTGAGCAATGAATACATTTATGTTTGTTCTTATTAGCTGGGAAATGCTGGGGTTATATTCTGTAGAAGAGTAGTGCAGTGACTTATTCTCTTGAATCTTGCTGACCTACTGCACTAGCTGTGACACATTTCCTCCAGCAGATACCACTTTATTGTCCTACTTTTTATGATTTTCATTTGATTATTTGCTGCTGTAACCTCATATCCATTATTGGCTGTTTCTTTGCTAAAGGAGTGACAAACAAGTAACAGAAATACCAGACATTGATCCCATGGCTTCAAAGTCTCACTTCAGTTACATTAAAAAAATATACGTATGAAAGAAATACTGTTATTACCTATACATCTACTGCAGAATGCAAACTGACATGAAGTACATACATGTATATCTGTAACTAAATGCCATTCTCTGATTCTGAGGTAGGTTTTGAGCTAGTCTGTGACAAGAAACACAGCATATTATGGCAAGTATTGGTGTCTATGTATGTGTATGTGTATCCATCTTACAATTATGGAATTTTGTGAAGCTCAATAGGAACAGCATGGCCTGTCACTGGAGGACTTCTCAGTGTTATATTTTTATGTTGTTCCCTCAATTTGTATTAATCTTTCACTGATTCAGTACTGATGTTGGTTCTGTTTTTATATGTTGGCATCATGTGGTGTGGGTTGTGTTGTGGATGTTTTGGAGAAAAGTGGTGCCTCTACGTCAACTCTGAAGATGAAGGTAGCATGTTTGCTGAAACACTGGGAACACAGCTCACATCAACATGATGCTAGCACCTCACAACAGACTTAACATCTTTCCCTGTAAGAAAACTAACATGGCAATCATATGGACTTTGGTACACAAGCAATGTTAAACTGTCATGTGAAAATAATGTCTGAAGGCTACCAAAAAATGACTCGAGATAAGGTACTTACATGATACTAGCCTCATCTGATGCCAAGTAGAAGAATGACAGTGGATGAATCAGTATGTATGTGTGTGTGTGGGGGTTTGTGTGTTTTTTAGGACTCAGAAGTTGCTGAAAGTAGACATGAACGTGAAGTATGTACCTAAAACAGCCTGGAAGATTTGAGGTTCTCACAGTGGTGATGCTGAAGATTCTTGTCTTTTGGAATGTTATAACTGGTTAATAGTTACAAATTTCAAAGATCATCCTTTGAAACATTTGTAACTATTTACCAGTCAGCATGGTATAACATGGCACAAAACTTGAAATTTCGTTACAAAAAATAGCACATTTCCCAGCAGTGTACAAGAAACTTCATGTTGTACATAATTTCTTCAGTACTGGCTAGAATCAAATGATCTTTAAATTTACATTTACAGTGTACTCTCGATTGTGCTGGGTAATGGTGGGGAGCGGGTTACACAGATAATTGAGAAACACGAATAATCCAAACATATATTTTATTGAGCCATGAACAAAAAATAATCCTAATTTATTTATTATATAGATAATACACACATAGCTTACACTTAATGTTTATGTTAAAAGATACCGATTGGTGTATTGACTATTTTGTTCCAGCACTAAACCATGTTATTTTCCAGCTTTGTCATTAATCATCAGCAACTTTTGATCATGCAAAGATAATCCACAAACCAAATAATCCATGCACAGATAATTGAGAGTACACTGTATATGTAAATGTGCCAATACCATATCCATGTTCATTAGCAAGTTATTGTGGACAGCCTCTCTGGTCCATTTCAGTAGCTACATAACATATGAAACAGAAATCATTAAGCTTATAATGCTGTCATTATTGGCCATACATGTTTGTAGAACTGTGAATAACAACGCCACTTCTCTACCAGTTTTAAAGATTAGAGCTGCACAATGAACACGGCACACCAGTGCTTGATGCCTGCCATGTTATGTGTACTGCATACGCTATGGTGGACTTGAATTTTGACTATTTTTCTTGTTTATAGGCTGCTTATATATGTGTATAGAACTTTGAATATATACTAGATATATGTATCCTTTTAAATATTATTCTTACTGTCTATGCGTATGTTTTTGATATACCTACAGATTTTTTGAATATATATATGCATATATATATATATATTTTTTTTTAAATTTAATGAGCACACGTGGTTGCTTTAATCCATCTCAACATTCAAACACCATCTTCCAAAAGGCACTTGGTCCACCAACTCCATTACAGACAAGAAATACAGATACAGAAATAAGATGGCTAAATCTATGAAGACGGAATGCTTAAACTTAAGTTGCACAAGATTACACCATGTTGTCACAAAGGTCACAAAATATAAGAAGGTGCAGAAATTAACCACCTTAACTTCAAATGATCATATTTAGTTCAGCATTCTAGGCTTTTAATGCAAGACTGTTAAAGACAGTAGAATGATACTTTGAGTTGCTAGGTCTAGGGGATTGGTACTGATGGTGGCCAATTAAAGTTGTTTAGCCAACAGAGAAAGTGAACGGATACAGAGGAACTTATGCAAAATATTCAGCAAACTGATTCTGCTTCATGAGGAGCAGTGACATTTGTGGTTGACAAATCTGTATGAAATTAGGATTTTAAGAGTTCCACTCCATTAGTCGTCTGTTACTAATGTCACGAATACTGAATAAACTTAGTTCACCTATTACAGTGTAAATAATAATCTCACAGTCAATAAAATGAAGTAATCCCACATATCTGTCATTAGTCTTAGTCTAACAAGAATAAGAATATGTACTTAGAACCAACTATATGCACTAATTTCTCAAATTTATTTTTGGAATAAAACTCTACATGTTTCAGACAGTTCCTCTGTCCATCATCAGGAGTTTTTCACTGTACACACAGCAATGGTATATGTCATACCTGTATGACATATACCATTGCTGTGTGTACAGTGAAAAACTGTGAGGAACTGTCTGAAACATGTAGAGTTTTATTCCAAAAATAAATTTGAGAAATTAGTGCATCTAGTTGGTTTTATTATAACAATTTGTCACGATGCACTGTCACTGGAATGTCAAAAAAAGAATATGTAGTTTCACTTACAGAGAAAACCCTTTAACCCTTTGACGCCTAACGACGACTATAGTGGTCGTGCTGCACTGCTAACCTCTAAACGTTGCATTTTATATATTTATTCAACAAATACAGGTACTGACTATTTTAAACATGGTATATACTCTCCGTTTTTTTCTCTTCAAAATGCAGTTTGTTTCATAATTCTAACATATTTGGTTCCTGTAATATTCACATTTTATGTACAGAATGTGCTAAAATTTAAAAAATAATTCTGGTGCCAAAAGGTTAAGTGAGTGAAGCAAAAGTTTGTATTCTTTTAATGGACTGTATCTGTCAGCACATTTGAAATCAGGGTTGCATGTGTTCTGGACCTTCCTATATCTCATATCAGTTCATATTAGTTTCTCTTGGTATTTTTATGTTCAGTAATGCCAACTCTAGCATGAGAAATTGAGCTATTGTTGCTGCTTTCTGCATGTGAATTTATTTCATCATTGGAAGTTTAAGGATAAACTCCACTAACATATTACTGAAGATCCTTTGTCCTCTGTTCTTCATTCTACTGTGCACCCAATTAACTGTTCATCTGTTGTGCACATTTATTTTGTGTTATGCTTTATATTGTTTTTACATTAATGTGAGACTCTACCATTCCTTGTGAGCATTTTTGTGTTTTATGGAGGTTGTATGGTCACTGCTTATAATTTATAGTCTACAATGACACTGCGTTCTGCTCCAGCACTAGCTTTGTTACTATCTACATAGTTCATATCCTGTAGGACAGGTTGCCTTCAATTCCTGTATTCACAGTTACATTTCACAATAACAACACACTGTTTACACACATCCTTTATATTTAACCTATTACTGTCTCTGCAGATGCACATAAGTTGTAGTTCTATAAAGTAAACCACTAAAGTTCCTGTTGCACGCAACTTGTAATATCACCTTACATGTCATGTAGAATATTCATTTGTTGTTACTGATATGGTAACTTTTGATGCACATTGGCTTCACCTGTATTACTTTACCATGTAATTGGCAAGCACTATCGGTATGGGGGTCTTGTAATACCACGGTTTGAGTCATGATGTCGCCTGTCGAGCTGGATTATATCAGCAGACAGATCCCTGCTATCATCCTCTGACTCAGTCAGTGCTGTCAACTGCTGAGCCTGGTCAGCTGCCAGGATGGTGAGATGAGTTGAATCAGACTGCAAGGTGTTTGACTCTGGTCCCGGCCCACACACCTTCCGTTGAAGTGCTTGTACATAACTCTGAAAAAAGATACATTAGGCAGCTTAAAACATTCATTATAATAAGGCAGGATTCAAGTTATTCATAGAAGCATGCCTCCATACAGCTTAACCGGGTGAAAAATTATCAGACTGTTACTCATGAACAGATCTTCACAACCGAGCTTTGGGATTTCTCACCAAAAGTATCTGTTAAAATTTGTAAGGAATAATATTTCTGTTGAGATCTTCACTGTTTGGGATGTTATGCAGCATAGATTGGATTACCAACATTTTGGTAGAGTAGAAACGGAATCTGGTGGCACACGGAAACACACCGGTGGAGAAGTGAAGGGGGAAAAGGCGATTGGAGGGGGTAGCCAGCAGTCTTGCACTGTATTGGACACGGTCTATCCAGCATTACTACCGCTGATGCGCACACCTCGGCTGCCAGCAGCCGACTGAACTGACACCCCCGCCAATAAAAATGGACTCGTCCGTTTCGCTGAAAGACCAAATCTGGTTTCTGCGCGTGTGCCACCACATTCTGTTTTCACTCTACAACCTATCTGTCCCACCTTCAAGGGTCAAGCAGTCCAACAGGTTGAGTCAAAATGACCACTGTCTGCCAACTGCCCATGATGTCATAATTGGAGAATGCAAAACAAGTACAGGCTGATGAGGTCTGCAGTTTAGATTATTCTCATATTATATGATAATTGACCCAATTGGGTTATAATGGCAAGAGTTATAACATGAGAGACTTGGAGAAAAGAGACCATTAGGAGGCCAAGTTTGAATGGGATGATGGTACACCTTTAAAATGAATCAAAGAGAAATATATTTTGATACTGGGGATTTAATTGAGTGGGCCCAAATACTGCTGTTGCAAGTTCTAAGGTATGAGAGACAGTGAGTGATGGAGTGAGTTATTGATTTTTGTTAGCCATACTTATAGAAGTATAGAAATCCATACTTACAGATGTATAGAAATCCTGTCATTAGAGTGTCAGCATATTTTTTTCTTTCTGCTGAGAACACAACCAATCCTGTGGGGGTTGGGGGGAGAGTGGAAAAAGTTAAGGAAAGGAAAACTTTACTGGCTATGAAACATTCATGTGTTCAAGTTATTTGGGCCATTTGAATGGCTGTGAAATATCATTGGATGAAAGCTGGAATAGTTAACTTCATGCACAAGAGCTGTAGTTAACCGCGTAAAAGTTCTGTGATAGTTTTGAGGATCGTAATCTGAAATCTTTCAGTTCAAATTGTCAGTCATACCTTTGCACTGTTAATGAACACTCACAGATTCATTTGCCTTCCAGTGCAATAAATTACACATGAAGCAGTGGCAAACCTTCATTGGCTGTCAGACCCTCTGCAGGAGCATCAGTTTTTATGCTATTAATGTTTACATATCTTTTACATCAACACATCACTGTTATTACGAAATTTGAGTATTTTTGCAGAGTATTGTAAATTATGGCGCCTTCACAACAGGCTGGGCTATACTTGATATGTAATATATTGTATCAATGATAAGTGCAGTTGTTATTAATTTTATGTAAACATGTCCACCAGTATGTACAGTGTACTAGAGTAATCCATTAGTTATAGTGGTGGTAGTGGTTTGATAATGGTTTCCCTGTTGTGGGGCGCAGGAGAAAGGTCATAGCGTAAGGTACTGTCTTGACACATGTTTCATTGTACAAGCTTCTTTTCAGAGTGGTCATGTCAAACTCCACTGTTGATGCTATGTGGTATGAGTCAGTGGCAGCATTTTTAAGTACGTTTCAAATAAAGAATTCAATAAAGAACTGAACATGGCTGTCTTCCAGGTTGTGATGCCATATAGTTTGTTAGTTAGAACTGTAACTACCAAATTGAAAGGTATAAAATCCCAGAATACAACCACTGCCATGAAACCTTAAATCACACCACAAAGAATTATTTATTAATACTGGTATGTCATACTGTTTCTACCATACATAGAATACAAATAATTGGCAACTGAAATTGTGGTACACACATAAATTTATACAAAAGGAGTGATGTTGGGGTACTACAAATTATACAAATGTGTGTGGCAAGAGTAATAGATTTTGCATGAAAGCCATGCATACCTGACTGATGACATCGCCATGAGCAGTGCGCACCTGGTACAGATAACGGTACTTTTTCTGGCGCAGCTCTGCACGCTGCTCACGTGTGCGCAGTCGCTGCTGCATGTTGAGATTACGGGCCTTCTTAGATGGCACAACTGCAACAGTGTATAACATGTCTTGGTGACAGCCTTTAAGTAAACAGTTAAGATCTGATGAGATTAGATCAGTTCCTTAAGTTGCAAAGAAATATGATGTCAGATTTATTGAACATTTTCATCCAGTTATGTTTTAAAAAGAATTTCAAAAATTGCCTATTTATTTTATCATGTCTGCAAGTAACAGCACCTTAACTATGGGATAAATTTGGGATAATTTTAGTGTGATAGACCTATATTAAATTCTGTGAAGCCTTTTGTATATTGGTTTGGTTAATTTTAAGGACTATTTCACTTAAGTACCTAAATGAGGGTTTTGCATATCTTCTGAATTTTTTGGCCAATTCTGATATGACGCAATATACAGGGTGTCCCAGGGGGAATGTGCGAGACTTCAGGAGAGCGTTCCTTATGTTAAACTATACCGATATAACCCAAAACACCTATATCCAAAGTTGAACGGTTACGGAGATAATGGCCAGAGAAGTTTGAAACTTTGACGGCTGTTACTCACTTATTGATAACCAAATACATATTGAAACTGGAAGGAATATGTGGTTTCTGTAATGTTAATAGCTGTACGTAACATCAAAGTCACTTGTGAGTGACATAACGCCATTAAATTGAACTACAAAAACACTCGCATTCGTGTCATAGTTGTCCTTAGACTTCCAAGTACTTTACGCAGGCCGCAGCTGATGTCTTGTGACGTCAGAGCTAGCGTGCACGGACTTGCAGAGTGCAGAAGGGTTTCGGGTTACGCTTCGGTATAACGCCGATGCGAGAGGCCATTCTACAAGTGGACAGACGCGGACTTCTCTGAACCATCTGAAGAATGTTCTCTCGTGTGTTAATCGTTCGTACCACCTCCTTTTCAGACTGCAAAGAAACACTCGGAAGAGAACCACTATTACGCAATGTCTGGTGAATTCGCGTAAATACACTTCGAGACGGAATCCTTCGATCGGGAAAACGCCTTTGATATTCTTGAACAGCAGCACATGCATTGCCATCACAAAATCCGTACACAAAATG
>Ga0123357_10005104_pt1 | contig 15649 bp, 16 predicted proteins | sample TergutEmb28metaG_FD_89873 | JGI IMG/M metagenome (GOLD analysis project Ga0123357, IMG submission 89873) | Embiratermes neotenicus P4 segment gut microbial communities from Petit-Saut dam, French Guiana - Emb289 P4 | ecosystem: Host-associated > Arthropoda: Insects > Digestive system > Gut ... | reverse complement strand
GCACCTTAACATATAGGACAGTGAGAGCTGTTGTACAGTTGAGCGGCACCTTAACATACCGGACAGTGAGAACGGTTGTACAGTTGAGCGGCACCGTAACAAACCGGACAGCGAGAGCGGTTGTACAGTTGAGCGGCAACTTAATATACCGGACAGTGAGAGCGGTAGTACAGTTGAGCGGCACCTTAACATACCGGACAGTGAGAACGGTTGTAGAGTTGAGCAGCATTCTAACATACCGGAGAATGAGAGCGGTTGAACAGTTGAGCGGTAACTTAACATCCCGGACAGTCAGAGCGGTTGTAGGGTTGAGCGGCACCTTAACATACCGGATAGTGAAAGCGGTTGTACAGTTGAGCGGCACCTTGACATACCGGACAGTGAGAGCGGTTGTACATTTGAGCGGCAACTTAACATACCGGAAAGTCAGAGCAGTTGTACAGTTGAGCGGCACGTTAACATACCGGACAGTGAGAGCGGTTGTACAGTTGAGCGGCACCTTAACATACCGGACATTCAGAGCGGTTGTACAGTTGAGCGGCACCTTAACCCCCAATCTAGATAAGTCGTGTGACATAAAATTAACACATTTTTAAGGCAGTACTTTAAATGCTAGTGAGCTGCAGGTTTTGGTACTTGTTAAAGTCTGTCACTGCTTTATCAGCTAAGTACATTATATTTGTTGGTTTGACTGCACACAGAACACAATGGAAACCGACCGAACACAGCCTCCGCCATCAGAACTTAATAGGCCTTTAATAACACAAGAGAGATCTGAACAATTAACACGTCGCGTTTTACCTCAGGTAAGTTTCAATTATTACTCTGCAGATTTTTTTAACTCTGTCGATTGACAAAGTGCATCCTGCCGGTTTGTAATAATATTAGCAATTCCACTTCATATTTATTTCCCTGCAGCACAATGTGAATATTTAGTGTAGCAGAATAAAGAAATTTACTTGCTAGTCCCATAATGTTGCAAGAGTGAATTTTTTTTACATTTGTGTGAATTGTTGTACAGTTGTGTGATTTCAATTGACGGAGCAATAAACGTACTATTTTTACATCATACTATCAAGACGCGGTAAATATTGATACTATGTTCTTTCAGGTAAGAGTTGCAGCTTTGGTGTATCTGACAGCTTTCTGCATACTTTTAACTGAAAGACATGTGCTCCGCATTCCTCCTGTCTTAGAAGCGTATGATGAGTTCATGACATTGATGGGTAAGAGAAGAGATATCTTTTACTTACATACACATGGCAGTAAATTAGATGTATACGACATTAAGTTCAAATTACCTGTTCTTATAAATTGAATTTCTGGTTTTGTCCAGCAGATTGGACGTACGAATATACAATAACAAAATTAAAAATTTAACAATTATTGTATGGAAAATAAAAGAGTAAAATCTGCCAACACAACTAAATTGCCTGCAGTACTTATTCCTGTAACAAGTTCCAAACGAACAAGGATGCCCTTCTGGCTAAAACACGTAAAATGTTACACAAAATAGAATAAGAGTTTCCGTATTCTTCCCACAGATATTAACAAACTAACCACAAAACTAACTCTCAACGCACCAAACTCCTTTCACCAGCTTTTATCCAAAAGTGAGTCAAAACACATCAGGCGCATTACGGAATCAGCAGCTGTCACCAAATTCAATACAGCCAGTCCTGCTCCGTAACCTAATGCATAAAATTCTAGTCCACCTCCCATTCTATTTATTCCAAACCTTCTCTGAAATTATTATTACTATTCTTTCATGCATTAGCACAAACACTGTGGCACACATTTATCCCTTTTCACTAAATATCGAGCACAATTTCAATAACACCTGTCCTTACAAAGACACCACCAACGCGCTCAAGTATCGCCTTTGTAAAAGTTATCTCTAAGTTTTGATAAAAATATTGTGTACTTATAAACCTATATTAGCTGTTATGATATGCAATAACGTAACTTTTACGTGCATGTAACTAATGTTGCTTGGTAATGGGCCATGAGGGATGAAATATGTGGCAGGCAAGAGTAGACAGTTACACATTATTGCACAATAAATTGTAATTGTTTGTTTGATTACTAATGTTGTACAGTCATGAACAGGGTGATACGCAACAGTCTAATACACTTCGGTGTATCTGTTCATCTGTCTGCACGTAACGTTGTGGACAGTTTTAAATACGTTTGTGTATATTTTAATATTTAGATAATTTTATTGAGAATTTTTGTAAATTCAAATTTATATTAAAAACTTACAATATAACGACACTTGACATGAAATCTTGAATTCGTTTATCTTCTAACATCTAGTATGCCTCAAAGAGTATTTGTCGGTTTCAGAAACTTCAAAACAAAAATTATGGAAGGAAAAAGAAACCTGTTTAATGTTCAGGACTTAATTCAGGAATAGAGTAATGAAGTAGAAGCAAACACTTGTATCAAATTTGTACACCACAAGCATATTATTACATTTCCTGAACATTTCTGACATTTTCCACATGGCCAAAAGTGGCATAAAGCATTATTGTTTGTAGTATAGAGAGGGGCAAATTTGAAATATGAAAGAGGTTTAACTTGCACGCAACAAAACTGACTGTGTTGGAACAGTCAAAATTTAAACACCATCTTGTTATTATCCTCTGTCGTTAAAGGAATTTATGTTTGCTTAAGCACAGTAAATGTCCTTGGTTGCACAGGCACGAATTTCTGCATATTTGCAAGGAATATCACGCATTTATAAAATGGATATATAATTTGTGACATATATAAACAGTGAAGTTCTGCTTACTTTCCTGAATCTCGTTGCTATACACAATTAGACCTACTTCCGTATGTACAACATGCTTACACATAAACAGGGCTCACATGTGTGATTTCCACTCATTTGCAGAAAATCGTGTTATAACTATGTAAAAATAATCCAAACGTCATTGCATGAGGGGACTTGGCTTTGCATGTAACAATGAGCATTATCACAACTGTAGGCATGCCAACTCACGACACAAAATTCTTCTCACTTTAGGTAGATTTGAGAAGCCTCTTATTAATCTCTACTATACTGATGTATATGTTGTATATCGGACAATTACTTTACTGGACAAGCGTCGATTATCACACTCTGCCAGCACACTTCCTTTCAATTCCCCACTTAGCTGACTGTCCACTTGCAAGGTGAAGTAGCCACTGTCAGTTTCAAATTACTGTGTCAGGTATGGTAACAACCACGTACAATTAAAAAATTGTTAGTCTCTAATATGCGTGTGTTGTGTGGTAGGGATTTACGCCATTTTTTACACATATGAAGTGCTGTTTCGAGATATATAAGCCTTTCATTGTATTTGTAAGGTGCTGAGTACTGGACAACTACTTCATTTTGTATACTTGTAAGTTGCTGACCTGGCCTTCTAGAGATCTGCACCATTTTGTGCACTGTTAATTGTCCACAGATATTATTTACTTTGGTACCAGACCTGTGGGCTGTTTGCTGAGCGGCATCTTGATGGAAATGTGGGGCAGACGGCGTGCTGTTCAAATTGGTCTTTCCTCTATCTGTATTGGCTGTTTACTAATCGCCGTATCAACTACATATCCACTCTTGCTTGTTGGGACAGCATGGTGTGGTTCTGGGATAGGCGCCAGCATTCCAGCCATTTTTGTAAGTATGAATCAGAGGAACAAGAAAAATTCATGGTGAAAATGTCAAAATATTTGACAACGAAACAAGAACAAAGAAAGGGCGCACATAATATATTGTAAGGGGTAAAAGAATTTACTGCAATTATTGTCTGAATGAGTAGGCCAAATATTAACAATAGACACACAAACAATCTCACGTATACACACAAACACTCACAACAAACACGCACACACACACCACACACAACACACACACAACACACAACACAGACCACACACACACGCGCGCACACACACACACCACACACACCTCACCCACACACCACACACAACACACACCACACGACACTGAGGCCAAATGGCTGACATTGTGAGTCAGCAGATCGAGAACGCAATGAACACAATTGTTAAACTAACGGTAAAGTGGCAACTTAAAGAAAGAGTTGAAGCATTCGATCCACGAATCCGTAAGTACCTTGAGAAAACTGGTATTTACCCTCAAAATTGACTTGCTATTTAAAACTGAAGAAAGAAACAAATGCGAAATGAAGTTAAAGAACTGAAGGACACCTTGGAGATGTTGATGTCTACGACCTCGGTAAGACAAGTATCGCCATCTCTTACCGGCTTCCCAGAACTAACCAGCCAAAACACAGCAATTTCTACTCCACCTAGCGGCGGCAAGAAGAAAATCTTCTCAGATGTTTTATCCACGAAAAACACAGAAAGGCACAGCCCAACAGTGAAACCGAATGACAACAAGACGGCAGGAGGAATCAAGAATCTGCTAAGAACAAAAATATATCCAATAAATATGAAAATTTGAATAAGAACATTCAAAAGCCTCAAGAATGGAAACGTTTTATTAGAAGCTGACAGCAAGGAAGAGATTGAGTTACTAAACACGCAGATCCGCGAAAAATGCGGAGACCATGTTGATGCAAACATCCATAAAAGAAGAGATCCAAGGCTATTTATTTACAACGTACCTGATGTTGTGAATTCTGAAAACGCGGAGGACATAATACTTTCTCAGAACCCAGAACTAAACCTGAAAGAAGGGGACATTCAAACCAAGTTCGCTTTCAAAACCAAAAGGAACATAAAGGACATTGTAATTGAAGTGAAACCACAGACTCGCAGACAGCTGCTGCTAAACAAACTCAAACTTGAGTGTACAAAATGCAATATTTATGTTTGTGTCGATTAGCAAATGCTTCAAATGAAGTCGGTACAAGCACCGACATACAGAATGCAGGAGCGAAGAGTCCTGCCCCTATGGGCTGGAAAACCTAAACTAAAAGAATGTACAGCGTCGAAGTCCGACTATAAATGCATAAATTGTGTGAAATTCAATGCACATAACAAAGGCAGGGAAACCACTGAGAACCATTCGTCACTCGATAGGGTTTGCATCAGAGTGAAGGGGATGATAGTTAATTAAAAGCAGAATACCAACTACTAACAAGGCCCAAATAGACAACAAAAGAAAGAGGAAAACACAAAGACGCAAAAATACCAGCCCGAGGGCAACTATCAGGTGTAGGGAAATAAACCCACAACACTCCAGAGCGGCGACTGACAACTTAATGAAACTGATCTAACAAGACAACTCGGATATAATCTTCCTGCAAGAACCGTACCTATATAAAAACAGAATGGTCGGATTGATTAATCAACCCGAAACTACATTTCTACTGAAGTCAAATGCCGGGCAGCCATTATAATCACCAACAACAAAATAGTTGCGGTACTCATTAAAAAACTGTCAAACCCCGACAGTGTAATTATTGAGCTGAAATACAACAAAATTAGATACTTCGCGGCAAGCATGTATTTTGATATAACAAAACAAATAGAGTGAGATCTAGACAAGATACAGTGAATACCAAATTATACAAAAGGAAACGGGCTCCTCATTGTTGTTGAAAGGAACTCACGATCGACAACATGGCATGAGAGTCAAACAAACAAAAGGGGGAAAAAACTAGAAGAATACTTGACGAGTAGAAATCTCCATATCATGAACGAAGAAAGCGAGCAGACCAATTTTCAAAACAGAAGAGGAAGCAGCAACATAGATCTGACCATCGTGAACAACCAGCTACTCAACGTAATAAAGAACTGGGAAATCAGCGCAGAAGAAATCTGCTCCGATCATAACATTATAAAATTCAACCTAAGACAAGACACCTACCAAAACACTGAATAAAATTATACAGGACGCAGACATATAGTAGCAGATGAAAACGTGAAGATGTTTGACTACAAATTACGGCCAATCGTTTCAATGAAGTTCTACATGGGGTAAGGAGACACATCGAACTCAGATAGGCTTCTAGCATCGGAAGTTGAGGAAGCAAACGTCATAGAAAGAGCAGTTAGCCTATTCCAGGAAGCCTTGTTACTGTGTTGTATCAAATTCTTCAAGAAAAGGAACGCGACTAAGATAGTGAAACACAAATCGGATCCTTGGTGGACAGAAGAGCTAACACTAATGAGGAAAAGAATCAACGCCTTAAGAAGAAGATTTCAAAGAACCATAAACCATAACGACCTAAGGGGGAGGCGAAAAAAGAGTACCATGAGGGTAAGCTACAATACCAAGCTACAACTTACAGTGAGAAATTGAAATTCTGGAAAGAATACAGCAAACTCACCTCATCTACAAAGCCATGGAAGCCTCATACAAAGCAAAAAGGAGCCAACACCTGTCGACTTTAAAAACCATGACGGATAAGTTACAACAGATCTCAACGAAATAATTACATACATGTTACAATATTGAATTCCTAAAGACGAATTAGATAAAGATTCAGATTATCACAACAAAATAAGAAAGCTGATAGAAAGGCCCATCCAGACGGCTGATGACAGAGATTAATCGCCGGAAGAAATCAGGACGGCAATTGAAGCAATACGTAGAAAAAACACCAGGAGAAGACGATATTACCAGCCAAATACTACAGCGTGCTTACAGAAATGTCGTGAAACTCATTTACACACTATAAAACAGTGTTTAAGGCAGGGATGATTTCCGAAGGAATGGAAAATTGTCAAGGTAATACCAATCACGAAACCTGGAAAAGAAGAAAATTGATCCACCAAAATACAGATCAATAAGTCTAATAAATGTCAGAGGGAAGGTCATAAACAATTTAATTAACAGAATAATGCGTTACGTGAATACAAACGATCTCCTGATCCACAATCAATACGGGTTCACTCTAAAAGAAAACACAACCGACGCGGCAATGGAAGTATAGGGGTTTGCAGAAGAGGTGCTGCGACAAGGATTAATTACAATAATTGTCAGCTTGGACGTTAGAGGAGTCTTCGACGCCGCTTGGTGGCCAAGTATAATAAACACTCTACAAGACTATAATTGTCCTAGGAACCTTTACAACTTGACCAAGAATTACCGTAGTAAAAGAACAGCCGTAATAACTACTAACACCATACAAGTAGTGAAGGAAGTAAGCAATGGAGGTCCACGGGGGTCTTGCTGTGGGCGTGGACTATGGAATATTCAGTACAACTCTCTTCTGAACCTGGAGTTTAAAAAACAAACCAAAGTAAAAGCCTTTACAGACGATTTACTAATAACCGTGTAGGCAGAAAGTGAACGGGACGCAGAAAACATTACAAATTTAGTGATGGACAAAGTAACAACTTGGGTGAAAAACAACAAACTTACTTTTAACGAACAGAAATCAAAAGCTATGGTTATCTCTAGAGGAACAGAAAAGAAGACAAGAAATCCCAATTTATATAAATAACAAAATGCTGCAACAAATAAAAAAGATTAAATATTTGGGAATAATAATTGATGGCAAGCTAAACTTCAGAGAACACATTATACATATATCAAGCATGTACTACAAATTAATTCATGTGCTAAGTTTGCAAAACGAAGCTGAGGGCTAAGCCACGCTGCCTTGTACACTATATACAAATGAGTAATTTTACCACTCCTCTTGTATCGAGCACCGATATGGATCCAGGCACAGAAGAAGGATTGCTATAAAACGATTTACAACAGAGTACAGCGTATCATAAATATAAAAATACCTAAGGCCTTCCGTATGACATCCAATGAAGCCTTATACACCTTGACTGGTTTAACTCCCGTTGTGATCAAGGCGGAGGAAGTGGCCAAACTATATAACATCACGAGGAACAGGAAAGCCTACGAGATTGACCATGAAGTACAGCCGAAAGTTTGGCTTCACCCAGCAGACACGGTTAAAGTCACAGAAGAACTAGATGATAAATACATTCAAATCTACACAGTCGGCAGCAAGAGTGGACATGGGGTTTGGCGCAGGAATTGCAATATTTATTCAGAACGACTTGGCACATCAGACAAGGTACACACTCCACACTCACAATACTTGTGAGATTCTGAGACTTAGGATCGTGGGATGGACTACAAGCTGGGCATCAATTGTTAACGCTTTCCACAGTAAGACCTCGTTCGAAAGTCACTGCCGATCGACACAAATGTTACCGGTCCTTTTCATACTGTTCTGCTTAATAAAGGGACCTTCGCCAATTCTTTCAATTATAGCAGGCGGAATGCCTGAGACTTTCAGTTCAAAATATGGCTCGAGCAGTGGACGATGCTGTCTTTCGACAGGACATAAACGTTGTACCGATAGGTGAACAGGAATGTAACTAGTACTGGAAGTACTATATATTTGAATTTAAATTCACAAAATATTATTACTCTATTTAGTAAATTTTACTGAAGTATGCATTCTTCGTAATTGTTTACAACCATCTTAGAAAGCTGCACTATCTCGTATCAGAATTTAGATAATCAATAAATGCGTTGCGAAATATTTAGAAATTACAACTTTCTGTTCTGAATTGTGCCATCCTTGTTTTGTGTAGTAATTAATAAGTAGGGTAATTACAATCAATAACAGGACATTGTATATCTAATAGATGCTTAATAGAAGATGATAAAACTACATATTTCGGCCAATTTTGACCATCATCAAGTCTTTCATCAGAAGAATTGTATGCTGTAAGAGTGTTTATCTAAAGCATGTAGACCCGTATCAATATTGAAATCCCATCATCCAGGGTTTGGAGTTAAATATTGTGTATAGCCTGCATTTGGAGCCAAGTGAGTTGAGCAGTGAGCCGGGGCGGGGTGTGTTGCGTTGTAAGTTTGGGTACAGTTTTTTTTACGTTGCAAATGCCACTGAAGGTGACTCAGCCTAATGTCTACTTCGTAGGAGACTGTCGTCGAAGGGGTTTTTGCTTCTTGGGTAATTGGTGTGTAGGCTTGGTGTAATGGCAATTTCTGCGGGAGAAAAAGAAAGTCACAACAAACGCGCACACATCAATACAATTGAGCGATACCACATTTATGCGGAATATACTAAAACAACCACCTAAATGACGAATATGCTCTATTCCAAAATGTGATATTGAAAGCCTTGCTAATACCAGACCATTGATAAAAAACCCCCACTTTAAAGCAATCAGACCAAACCCACCACCCCAACGCATCCCACATGATGAGCACAACAGTAAACGGCAGTGCATATGGAGCGGCCACATAAGAAATACCACGCGACTCGCATTGCAATGAGTACAGCGGACAATTACAAACGGTACCACAATCACACAAGTCTGAGAATTGTGAAGACAAACACACACAAATACCCAATGCGTGCCGTAAAATCTGCGCGTGTAAAAATTTCATGGTGACATATACACGATAATATTGAACGTGATATGCAGCGAACAGTTGTCGGCAGAAGCAAAACAAGGAACGAACTGAACAGAACACAAATATATTGCAGCCAGACTGCGATACACAACACTCTGCTCTTGAATGGTTAGTGCACATGATACGCGACAGTCTATATAGAGAAGGGGCGAGAAGGAATTAACAGTGTATAAAGAACAGTGCCTGGTGATAAAGTCCAGTGAACCGAACGCAACTAAGGATTCGTCCATCAGACTACTATAGGCAGTGTGCCAATCTCACATTGACACTAGAACAACACGAAACACGACGAAATCCGAGCAAACCCAAGAAGAAGAAAAAAATTACACGCACACACCAACAATAAAGAGCAACCGGAAATATCAGAAATACCGAAAGAGATACAAGAGTAAAATACACGCGTAACTACCAATTAATTATTTAACCCCTAGTCACGAGAGGGAAACTTATTATACTGAGTTACCAACCCGCACGCACACACACACCACACACAACACACACCACACACCCCAACACACACACCACAGACACACCACACAAAAAACACAACACACACACCACACAAACGCACACACACACCCACACACACATCATACACTCACACACACCAATAACAACACTCACGCCACATCACACACATACCACACACAAACACGCACACACACACACATCCACACACATACACACCACACCAAAACACACAACACACACGCACTTACACACAGACCACACACACACACGCACACACACCCACACACATCACACACTCACACACACACCACACACACCACACACACGCACACACGCACACACACTCACACAAACACACCACACACGCGCACACAAACACACACACCCACACACGCACTCACACACACACTCACACAAACTCACCACATACACACTCACAAAAACACACTCACACACACCCACACACTTACATACACCACACACACAAACACACCACACACACGCGCACCAACACACACCACCACACAATCACACACACACACTTACACACACACTCACGCGCCCACGCACACAAAAGCACTTATTTTCTTCTCCCGCAGAAACTGCCATTACACAAAGCCTACACAGTAAGTACCCAAGAAGCAAACACCCCATCGACGACAGTCACCTACGAAGTAGACATTATGCTGAGTTACCCGAAGTGGCATCTGCAACGTGAAAAAACTGGACCCTAACCTACAAAGCAACCCCCCGCTCACTGCCCAACTCACTAGGCTCCACATCCAGGCTATAAGCCATATTTAACTCAAAATCCTCGAAGATGACATCTCAACATCGATACACGGCTGCATGCTTTATATAAACACTCTTACAGCATACAATTCTCGGGATGAAAAACCTGATGATGGTCAATTTTGGCCGAAACATGTAGTTTTATCATCTTCTAAAAAGCATTAATTAGATATAATTGCTGTTATTGACTGTAGTTTCCCTATCTATTAATTACAAGTTTTTGTTTCTATGAACTGTGGTCTGCCCTCTGTAATTAACAGAAGGAATGGCTCTCAAATCTCGACCAGCAGGCGTACAAAGACCAATTATCTAGAAATGGCCTAAGTGATATCTCACTCCTTCTATATTATCGGTGACATATTGCAGAATTGATATTCCTAAAAGTTGTTCTTTGGATTTATGGAATTTTTCAGTCTAAGGAAGAGGCTGTTCCGCCATCATCAGTACAGTCTTTATTAGGTAGCTTTGCACAATAATTGCTGGGCAAAATTAAATAAATAACTATTTAAGTAAATCGCCCTCGTCGAAAAATGCTGAAAATAGTCGCGTACCGCTTGGGGTCAAATGTTTAATATCTCAAAACTGAATTTTGTTTTCATCCAGGGAGATTAGTTTTGCGGAACGAATAAATATATTGCACACCTTGAAGGAAATGAATGAATCTGTAAATTGAAATTGTGTTGTTTGTAATGAAGGTGAACACAGCAACAGAGGTGAAGAGCAACTCTACTTCTGTTTTTGTGAAAATTGAAGTTTAGGGCTTTTCCATGTTGCCGTGTTCCAAAGGGCCCTTTTCTTGGAATACAATTATTTTTCTGTGTTTTAGAGTATAGTGAAATTACAAGAGAAAAGGGAACTGTTAAGCAGTATGTATGTTTATAGCAGACATTGGGTTAGATTATTGGCGTAGATGTTGGTTATAGGAGATGGTGATTTGTAATACCTGAAAATATAATAGAATAATGTAATAAAATTTTTACTTTTCTATAAAAATATACAAGTGATAGTCTCTATATACAGACAGAAATTTTACTTACGTAATTATACACGAAACGATCCCAGTGGCCACGCGGTATAAGGCGTAGTTCTGCGGCAGCTTACCTGCTGAAATTGTTGGTTCGAATCAGTCTGTTCAAAGCTTTTAACTAGTAAGGTTGTGCGCGGAATGAATAATCTTTAAATCGAAAGTGAAAGGCAGTGTACTGCATAAGGTCGAGGGCCTACGCAAGTTAAGTAGTGATAATAGAAGTGTAGTGCTAGTATACAATGGCAGAACGTCTCAATACAATAGTGTGTACGTTCAACTCAACCAGTCCACGTATCACCACATATGACATCCACGAGTGGATACAACAAGTTCTACGGATTCCAGAACAAATTGTCAGCACAATTAAGATTGTCGAAATAAAGAGGCAAGTATACATAAAATTAATAAATAGCGCAAACTTACAAGCCCTAATTATTGAAACAAATGGACAAACTGAATACAAACATCACAACGGAGTACTATCAATAGTCAACATAGCACTACCTGGGATGGGCACTAAACGCGTATGTATCGCCAAACTACCGCCTGAAGTAAAATAACACGCCATACGAACCGCGCTCACCCCGTTTGGAACAGTACTGGCAATAATAGAAGAAATGTGGCCAAACACGTATATATATATATATATATATATAAATTATCGAATGGAGTTCGTCAAGTCACGATAACATTGAATAAACACATTCCCTCACAACTAATGGTAGATGAGCACAGGGCACTACTGTCATATAAAGGACAACCAGCCACATGCTATGGATGTGGAGACATCGGTCACCTCTATCCGACGTACCCCAAACGTCGGAACAGAGGGACGGTACCTCGTGACCAACAACACAAAACCTACGCAACTGTCGTAGCACCCAGCACATCGACACCCCTCATAATGAAGGAGAACGCAACAGATGTCATACTGAGCAATAATGCAGTGGGCCCTGTGGATCATACAACCCCTAACATGGACGTGCCACGTCATGAGAACGACACTTACATAGAGGACACTGACCCTCCACCAACCGTGGAACCAGAATCGCAGCGGATACACAGTAATGTACACAGCGAGACGGCATATCAACAACGGCAACAAAATCAAATGGCGCAAGACACCGATGCTATAATGGAGGACGTAGCACACTACACAACAACTACACGAGAAAATAGAGAGCTTCGACACCAGAGCAAAGTACATTAACACAAATACATAGAAAAACACACAGACAGCATGGGCAAATGAAGCGACAAGGGAGACAAGACTAGAGAAGGAATGGACACTGAGGTATCGCAGCAGGATAACGAAAGAGCTCAAGACGATATGAAGATCAGTCAGAAAAGGCCAAAAAATGAAAATAGAAAAGGTGGGAGAACTATAGATCGAATGCTGTCGCAGCAGTACGCGACGGACAGTCCACAAAGACAGGAAGATATAACATCTCAACCCAACACAACAACCCCCCCCATTCCACCGAACGTCCCGATGAGCACCGTCAAAATTGCCACATTAAATATCAATGACATAACCTCGCGGACGAGTGTGGGGTGCTGGCTGATTTTATTCGACAACATGACTTGGACATAACATTTACCCAAGAAGTGACGGGCACGGGGGTTTTGAATGTTCGTGGTTATAACACATATTTAAACATCGGAGCTTTCATAGGCGGAACGGCCATTCTAGCAAAGAGCACATTGCATCTCACAAATATAACTACTTTGCCATCAGGACGAACGATAGCGGCAGACTATGAGGGAATACGACTTATAAACGTGTACGCACCGTCAGGAACAGCAAGACGGACCGACAGAGAACAATTCTATACCACTGAGCTGCCATATTTGTTTCACGACGGCCCTACTGATCTCATTATTGGGTGTGATTTCAACTGCGTATTACACCCTGGTGAAACAACAGAACAATTTCAAACTAGCAGGGCCCTTAGGGAGATAATCCGCGGATTAGAACTACACGAAGCTTGGAATCAGAACCCCCCACCCTACATACACATACTACTCCCCCCATGGTGCCATGAGATTAAATCGTTTCTACATAATCTCAGAAATACAGCAAAAAAAATGGGAATAGAAATTATTCCTCCCGCCTTCACGGACCATTACGCTGTCGCGATGCGCATTACTGTAGAAGATACTGACTTGCAGAGAGCACGAGGCAGATGGAAGATGGGCTCCATACTGATAATTGATGAACATCTCAAAAAAAGGATAAGCTTTACGTGGGTAAACCGACATAACCATGTGGTGGGAGAGGTGTTTAAAAATACGCCTTCGTATCCTCATCCCCAAAGAACTGCATGAACGTAACAAAGAGTACAAGATAATGGAAAACCAACTCTATCAGAGCATATTTGATTTCTTACTTAGTGACATCCCAGAACCCGCCAAACTGCCAGGACTCCCGCGCTATAAAGCCAAGATAGTACGCTTAGACGCGAGGCGAATGGAGAAGACCATGCTGGACAAAAATGCTCAAGAAGAAATGGAAGATGAGGAACCCTCCTTCTTCCATATTCTCAAAATGGTCAAACGACGTGAGACAAGAGTCATCCGTCAAATAGTAGATATGCAGGGCAACAATGTCTCCGGCCACAGGAATGTCCTCAAAACTTTCGCAACACATCTTCCCCAGAAATATGAACCTATAGACATAGACCAAAAATGTAACACCAGGCTGCAAGGAGTCATAACACTCACGTGTCCAACGAAGTACGCCGTCCTACTTGAGCAAAGTATTACCATCGAGGAACTCTCACCCGCATTGCGGTAATGAGTTAAGCACAAACGCCAGGCATCGACGGTTTTAGCTTGGAGTTTTACATAGCCAACTGGGACACTATGAAACATTACATACTTGAGATAATGAATCGGATGTTTCTGCAGAAAAAACACTCCTCAAAAGAAACATGGCATAGTCTGTCTGCCAAAATCCAACGGCGATCGGACACCGAATGTATAACCCCAAACTCTCTCCTGACAAAAGAATACAAACTTTTAGCTCGGATAACGGCACGTCGTCTGCGCCATGTCCTATAGGATCATCTCCACACGAGTCAGTTTTGCGGCGTTCCTGGAAACTCCATATTGGAAGCGGCATCACTAGTACGAGATGCCATTGCCTACTCAGAGACGTCAGGATCACCCCTTTGTGTACTTACTCTCGATTTCCAACACGCCTTTGACCTATTTCACATCACTGCCTCTTTCAAATCCTACATCGATATGGCATCAATGAATGGTTCATCGAGAGACTACACGCCCTATACGAAAACGCCACGGCCTCAGTCCAAATTAACGGGACTTTGGCGGGGCACATACCCATCCAAAGTGCAGTGCGCCAAGATGGTCCATTAAGTATGATTCTATATGCCCTTTGTTTGCACCCCCCTTCGCACACTAGAAGACAACCTGCCGGGCATCAGACTAGGCCGAAGTACGCGGAGCCCCACATTCGTCGCATAACCTGATGGTGTAACCATACTAGTAACCAAACCTGGAGATATCGCCATCATCCACGAGGCCGTGTGATGTTACGAAAAAGCCACTGACGCAAAGCTCAACTCAAAGAAATCGAAGGCCCTTCCCGTTGGGGTGGTCGCACCCAGAAAGTGCACTCGGAATTAAATCTCACGACCAAGTAACGATCCTGGGAATCCAATATGGAACCACCAATGCAAAATCGGTGAAAGACAGCTGGACATGAGCCTTACGGGCGGTACGAGCACAAGCATGAAAAGCCTATGCTCGAATCCTCTGCTTCGCACAAAGAATACAATATATACACCTATGTCTTCTCGCAAAAATTTGGTATCTGTCACAAATTCTCCCACCCACCAAGGATCACGTGCAACGTCTGAAAACTGTGTGCACCTGGTTCATCTGGCAAGGTGCAATCTTTCGTGTACCTGTGACCACGCTACAACTCCCTAAAGAACAAGGCGGCT
>Ga0123357_10005103_pt1 | contig 15650 bp, 15 predicted proteins | sample TergutEmb28metaG_FD_89873 | JGI IMG/M metagenome (GOLD analysis project Ga0123357, IMG submission 89873) | Embiratermes neotenicus P4 segment gut microbial communities from Petit-Saut dam, French Guiana - Emb289 P4 | ecosystem: Host-associated > Arthropoda: Insects > Digestive system > Gut ... | reverse complement strand
TGGGTTACGCCGGAATGTGGGTACTTCATCCGAAACAAAATGAACTGGTAAATAAATATTACGGACTAACAGAAGAGGAAATTGCCGAGGCAAATGAGATATTGGCATTAGCAGATGAAGCAATTCAACTTAACAAAGGAGTTGCCATAATTAATGGAAAGTTTATAGGACCTCCATTAGTTGTAAAAGCAAAAAATATCATTAACAAGCAAAAACTTATTGACTCGAAAAAAAATGATGATTGACGAAAAAACGCCTCTTGTTTCTGTTTGTTGCCTCGCATACAACCACGCGCCATACATTCGTCAATGTTTAGATGGATTTATGATGCAAAAATGTGATTTTCCATTTGAAGTCTTAATTCACGATGATGCTTCAACAGATGGAACGGCAGATGTAATTCGAGAATACGAAGCCAAATATCCGGATATTATAAAACCAATTTATCAAACCGAAAATCAATATTCAAAAGGTGTTGGAGTTACGCGTGTATATCAATTTCCTCGTGCTAAAGGCAAATATATTGCTCTCTGTGAAGGCGATGATTATTGGACAGACCCAAACAAATTGCAAAGGCAGGTGGATTTTTTGGAAGCGCATGAAGATGTTTCGATGTGTTTTCATGATGCAAAAACAATTGATATAGATGGAAATAACAAAGGAAACCATAGGAGATATAGTAAAGACCAATACGTACCGATAGAAGATATGATACTTAATGGCGGAGGATTCTGTCCGACAGCTTCACTGGTATTTAGAACTAAATATATTAAATCCGGATATCCAGACTTTTGTCAAAATTTTTATGTTGGCGACTATCCATTACAACTATATTTATTAGCTAAAGGGAAGGTGTATTATTTTGACAACGAGATGTCTGTTTACAGAACAGAAGTTCCCGGCTCTTATTCACAGGCTTTTTTAAAAATTGATTATTCATTACACATGGAAAGAATAATAGCTAGATTTAATATGTTGGATAAAATGAAGGCTCTCTTTGATTATAAATATTCATCCACTTTTAGGCGAGCCCAAGTATATATTGTTAGTTATGAACTTGTATCATCCATCACGTCATTTAAATACAGGAAAATAAAACTGATGATAAAGACACTCGGACTACTTTTTGAAAAATTTAAATTAAAAAATAAAATAATAATTGGCTCTGCGATACTTTTTCTTACCTTTAAATTATTTTTAGCAATCTTATATAACAAAATCATTAATCTCATTACTCATATAAAAAATGCACCTAAGTGTACAACATATATAAACCTACCATGTATTTAAGCATTCTTATTGCCGCATATAATGTGGAGAAATACATTGATCAATGTATTACCTCTTGTTTGAACCAGCAATTTGATCAAAATAAATATGAAATAATCATTGTTAATGATGGTTCAACCGATAATACGCTAAATATTTTACAGTCACATGAAACAAAACATAAAAACATCACAGTACTTTCACAGCCAAATTCAGGATTAGGAAAAGCAAGAAATAGAGCATTAGAAATTTCGAAAGGAAAATATATATGGTTTATTGACGGAGATGATTTTATAGAAGAAAACATTTTAGACAAAATTATTGAAAAAACAGGATATGACAATTTGGATATATTGCATCTATCTTATGGAATTGTCATAAATAATGAATTAATTTCTGTTAGTGAGCCGGTAAATAAAACAACAAAAATTATCTCGGGGAGTGAATACTATTTTGACAATTACAATTCAAGTTATATATTTCAATATGTTATTAAGCGTGATATTCTTATTAATAACAATATCCGGTTTTTGGACAGAATCAATATGCAAGATTCTGAAATTATGCCTAAAATATTATTTCACGTCAATCGTTTCAAATATTCATATATCCACGCTTATAATTATGCTCAACACGAGTTATCATTTACAAATACGAATGATACGGATAAACGAATTGCGTACTTCAAATCCATTGTTACAGTACGGGATTCGTTACAACATTTTTACAATGAAATAAAGGAAACGAATATCCTGTTAAGCCAAGGTGTAAATAAAAAAATAAAATCAATTCAAGAAGTTGTTTTTAGCCATTTACTGTATTTTAAATACGATAAAAGAACATTTGATAAAATAATTAGCTTATTAAAAGCAAACAATTTGTTTCCTGTAATGCATTGTTTTAGTAAAAAAAACAACATTATCAGGTGGTTTTTAAACCTGTCCCCATACAATACTTATTTGTTATTTAATTTAATTAAAAAAACAAAAAATTAATGAAGTTACTAATTACCGGCACAGCCGGATTTATCGGTTTTCATTTGGTAAAACGCTTATTGTCCAATCAACATGAAATAATAGGATTGGATAATATCAATGATTATTATGATATAGGACTGAAATTTGACAGATTAAAAGAAACAGGAATTTCAAAAGAAAGAATAGAATATGGAAAGTTAATTCAAAGTAAAACTTTTACCAACTATCGCTTTGTAAAGGCTAATTTAGAAGATCAAAAATTGCTTGAAGATTTATTTGAAAAAGAAAATTTCGATTTTGTAGTAAATCTTGCCGCTCAAGCAGGTGTTCGATATTCGATAGAAAATCCAAGAACATATATTAGCAGTAATATTGTAGGATTTATGAATGTACTTGAATGTTGCCGGCACAATAAAATCAAACATTTGGTTTACGCAAGTTCCAGTAGTATTTATGGCAATACAGACAAAATCCCATTTTCAGAAAAAGACAATGTAGATTTTCCGATAAGTTTGTACGCTGCCACGAAAAAGACAAATGAACTTATGGCGCATACATATAGCCATTTATACCAATTGCCTACGACAGGATTACGTTTCTTTACTGTCTATGGACCTTATGGACGACCTGACATGGCGCCAATGCTTTTTATCAAAGCAATTACGGAAGGTCGCCAAATAAAAATATTTAACAATGGCAATTTAAGCCGTGATTTTACGTATATTGATGACGTTATTGAGGGTATAGTTCGAGTAATCGATCATATTCCTGATGAAAATGCTGAACACTCTTTTTATCATTTGTTTAATATAGGACACTCGCAGCCGGTACAATTAATGGATTTCATTGAAACATTAGAAGCCTCCATAGGGAAAAAAGCAATTTTTGAAATGCTCCCAATGCAACAAGGAGATGTAAAAACAACTTATGCAGACACTTCTGCTTTGGAATATACAACAGGATACAAACCAACAACCAATTTAAAAGAGGGTATGATACAATTTGTGGAATGGTGGAATCAATATGTAAATGATAATATTCTTTCTTGATAAGTATAAATATGAAACTTTTATACATCACAAATGGCATTACAGGTATTGGCGGATTAGAGCGTGTTTTAGCCATCAAAGCAAGTTATTTAGCCGACAATTATGGGTATGATGTACATATTCTCACATTAAACGAAAAAGACAAACAACCGTTTTATGCGCTCAGCCCCAAAATAAGGTTTTATTCAATACCGTACACAGGAATTTTCTCCTATTTATCAGGATTGCGCAAAACAGTCAGGGAAATCCAACCTGATATTATTTCCGTGTGTGATGACGGGTTAAAAGGATTTTTTGTACCGTTATATTTAGCAAAACCTTGTGTAATGATTTATGAGAAACATGCACCAAAAATAATTTTGAAAAAAGTAAAAAGTAAAAGCCTGTTTAAGAAAATGAAATCACAAATCATTGATTTCTTAATGAATACGGGAGGAAAGTTGTATGATAAATTTATAGTTCTTACCGAGAAAAATAAATTGGATTGGAAAAAATTATCCAATATAGAGGTAATTGCAAATCCATTAACATTTTATCCAAATCAAACATCTTCTTTGAAAAATAAAAAAGCTATTTTAGTAGGTTCGTATTCTTATTCAAAAGGTTTGGATATCGTCATTGAAACATGGGAAAAGGTGGTAAAAATATATCCCGATTGGGTATTGGAAATATACGGAAAAAATGATGAAGCCAATTATTATCAAAGGCTCGTCAACAAATACCAAATGGAGAAAAATGTACTTTTATTTGCTCCTGTTTCTGAGATAGAACAAAAATATTTAGATGCTTCCATTTATGTTATGTCGTCAAGATATGAAGGATTCGGCATGGTACTGACAGAGGCAATGGCTTGCGGATTACCCTGTGTATCTTTCGATTGTCCGTATGGCCCCTCCGATATTATTACAGAAGGAGAAGATGGTTTTCTTGTTGCTTCCGGCGATATTAATCAATTGTCTGAAAAAATATGTTTTTTGATAGCGAATAACGAAGAACGTTTTCGTATGGGACAGAATGCAAAAGAAAATGTGAAACGGTATTTACCTGAAAATATCATGCCACAATGGGACATTCTTTTCCAACATTTACCTTTCAAGAAAAAATGAAAAAGAAAGTCATCATCGTGTCTCATGGTTTAAGGATAGGCGGAGTAGAAAGGAGCTTGATAGGTATCTTAAGATGCTTCGATTATAATTCTTACGATGTTGATTTGTTCTTGTTTATCCACGATGGAGAGTTTATGTCTATGATTCCGAAGGAAGTTAATTTACTGCCTGAAAATGGGAAATATGCAAGCGTCCTGATGTCTCTTGGAGAAATCATAAAAAAAACTTATTTTGATATTTTGGGTGGAAAAATAATTGCCACTTTTTTATCTGATTGGTATTGCCGCAAAAACAAATTAAAGCAGAAAAATATGGTTTATTCAACCTACCTTCAGAAATACACATCAACTTTTTTACCTGAAATCAACAATAAAGAATACGATTTGGCTATTAGCTTTTTAACCCCGCACTACATAGTTGCCGACAAGGTAAAGAGCAGAAAGAGAGTAGCCTGGATACATACCGATTACTCATTCTTTGATTTTGACAAGAAAGTAGAATCAAAAATGTGGCATAAATACGATTTTATTGCATCAATATCTGAGAGTTGTACAAAATCATTTATTACACAATTCCCTGAATTAAAAGAAAAAATTGTATTAATTGAAAATATTTTATCCCCCTCGTTTGTGAGAGAACAAGCTAAGGCGATAGATGTAGAAAGTGAGATACCGAAAGAAAAAGATATAATCAATATTTGTTCTATTGGTCGGTTTTCCCATCCAAAAAATTTTGACAATGTCCCATTTATCTGCAAATATTTGATCGATTGGGGAATGAATGTTCGGTGGTATTTAATAGGCTATGGAAGAGATGAAGCATTGATTTGTTCAAAGATTGCAGAAGCAGGTATGCAGAACAGGGTTGTTGTTTTAGGTAAAAAAGAGAATCCTTATCCATACCTGAATGCCTGTGATATTTATATGCAACCTTCTCGTTATGAAGGGAAAGCGGTTACGGTCAGGGAAGCGCAGATGCTATGCAAACCGGTGATAATTACCGACTTTGCAACTTCTGCAAGTCAGTTGCAAGATGGCATCGACGGTATCATTGTACCCATGAATAACGAAGATTGCGCTAAAGGAATACAAGCTTTAATTAAAAATAAATCATTGCAACAAAAATTGACTGCAAACTGCCAAAACAGTAATTTTGGAAATGAAAAAGAAGTAGAAAAAATATATAAATTGATTATGTAATATGATGTCTCCCGCTTTATATGCGCCTATATTTTATAATGTAGTTTTGGTACTTGTAATACTGAAGTGTGTCAATATATTAAAACAAAATACAAATAACATCTACAGAAATAATAAATCAGAAATGGTAAAAGCATACTTGTTGTGCATTGCTGTCATTCTGTTTTTTGGTATGCGCCCTGTTTCCGGTGCTTATTTCGGCGATACCGCTCAGTATGCGTTTACTTATAATAATTATTTACGATATGGATACCTTGAATCAAGAGATTGGTTATGGAGTTGGATATTATCAACTTGTGCCAACATGGGTATGGGTTTAAGTGTTTGGTTTACCTTGATAGAATTTTTATACGTCATATTGTTACTATGGGCTGCTATCCGGATTGGAGGCAACAATGTCATTTATTTGCTTATTTTATTTTTTATTTCGGCATTTGGATTTTGGTCCGGCGCTGTAAACGGATTACGTATAGGATTAGCAACAAGTATTTTTATTTTAGCGTTCACCTATTTATTGGAATCAGGTATTAAGAAAAAAATTTTCGTGCTCCTACTCTTTATCATCGCGATTTCACTTCATAAATCAATTGCTCTGACTGTTTTATGTTTTTTTTGTTCCATCTTTTTTTTCAAAAATATTAAACACCCAATTGCCTTTTGGTTTATTTCAATCCTGTTATTGTTGCTTTTTGGTAATTTTTTCGTTTCCGTATTGGATTCATTAGGTCTTTTCGAAATTGATCAACGAATGGCTTTATATCTTACTGACGATCTCGGAACAGATATAGCTACCGACAAAGGTGGTTTTCGTGCAGATTTTCTTCTGTACAGTTTTGCACCGATTGCATTTGGTTGGTATATAACGATAAAAAAGAAGATAACGGATAGACCATATATGATAATGTTAAATACATACATACTTGCCAATGCTTTTTGGATTTTGGTCATGTATTCAAATTTCTCCAATCGTTTTGCCTCATTGTCATGGTTTTTATATCCTTTACTTTTAGCGTACCCGCTTATAAAGTTTAAATTATGGAATGATCAACATAAAAAATTAGCATTGATATTGTTTGCTAATATGTTTTTTTCTTATTTTATGTGGTTAATAAAATGATAAAATGGAAATAAAAAACTTACATAAAGAAGATATTGCGTCTCTGTATAATTTCAATCGCAGAATGTATCCTGAAAGAAAATTATACCGGAAAATTCTTGACTTTTGGCTGAACAAAGAACCGGATGCGTACAAATTGTTTAATATCGTTTGCGACAACAAAATAATTTATGGACAGAGTCTATTTTCTCCAATGAATTATTTCTATAATAATGAGAAAAAAGCAAGCGTATGGGGTTTTGATTTGATAGTAGATGAATCCGAAAGAAAAAACATTTATGGGATAGACCTTTTACTATATGGAAAAGAACGTTTTAAAGAAAGTTTTGCAACCGGTTCCGGACCTGACGCGCTAAAAATAAATCTGAAATTAGGCAATAAACTGATTGGAGAAATAAAAAAATATGTTGGAATTCTAAATCCTATTTACTTTGTTTCACCTTTTCGAGGTGTTATTCCAATAAAGAAGTTTCATATACTCTCCAACAATTATGAGAAAATTGATGCAAACAGTCTGCCAGACAGGTTTGACCCGTATAATAATGACTTATTGGAAATAAGCAGGGAAAAAGATTTTCTTAAATGGAGGTTCTTTAATGAACTTCAAGAATATGCAGTATATAAAATGACGGACTCAGACAATTATTTTGTATTGCGAACGATAGTCAAGAAACACATTACTTGTATGGTTTTGGTTGATTTCAGATGTAACATGTCCAATGCAAACGAATTTGAAGCTATTTTAAAATCGGTAAAAAGAATTATGAATAAATTGCGGTTATCCATTTTAATCACAGGTTCTTCATTATCTGTATCAGATATTGTATTGGAAAAATATCACTTTAAAGCATTAGGACGTAATCGACCGATTATATCGACAGTTTCTTTTAAGAACAGACAAGAAGATATGAACGATAGAAAATTTGTTTTTGTAACATTAGCCGATTCCGACGGAGAAATATTATGGTAACAATCAATCATGGAAGTTTTGTCATTTCACTTGACTTTGAATTGTTTTGGGGAGTAAAAGATAGTGCCAATACCGCGTACAAACAAAATATTTTAGGAGTGCATCATGTATTTCCTGAAATATTGGAATTGTTTTCTAAATATAATATAAATGCAACAGTAGCTACTGTTGGTTTTCTCTTTTTTAAGGATAAAACGGAATTACTTTTACATTTGCCTCATTTAAAACCAACCTATATTCGTACCCTTTTATCGCCTTACGATGAAGGTTTTATTAAAAATGTAAAAGAAGAAGATTCTGAATTGTTTTTTGCGCCACAGTTAATTAATTTACTTAAAAAACAGGATAATGTAGAAATCGGTACGCATACGTTTTGTCATTATTACTGTTGGGAAAAAGGACAAACAATCGAACAATTTGAAGCTGATATACAAGCGGCAGTCAAAGCGGCAAAACAAAATGGAATAGATCTAAAAAGCATTGTGTTTCCGAGAAATCATATTCAAGAAGAATATTTACCTGTTCTTTCAAAGTATGGGATCACTTCTTATCGTGGAAACCCTGATAATTTCTATGAAAACACGACTACTGTTTTCTCCGGATTAAAAAACAGAGTCTTACGTTTATTGGATGCTTATATCAATGTTAGCAGCGACAACTTGATAGCATATAACGATATTGTTAGCGGTACACTTCCGTTTAACATTCCTGCAAGCCGTTTTTTACGTCCTTATAGTGCGAAATTATCTGTTTTTGACGGAATAAAGTTAAACCGTATAAAAAAAGAAATGAACAAAGCTGCAAAAGAAAAAAAGATATACCATTTATGGTGGCATCCGCATAACTTTGGGATTAATCAAGAAAAAAATTTAGCGATGCTTGAAGATATTTTAAAACATTACAAATATTTGAATGAAACGCATGATTTTCATTCTTATTCGATGCGCCAACTTACTGAAAATTTACTAAAGCAAAATGAATAATAAGAAACCAACGCTTACGGTATTTACGCCAACTTACAACCGGGCCTATTGCTTACATCAAGGATATGAAGCTTTAAAAAGGCAAACTTGTAAAGATTTTATGTGGTTAGTGATAGACGACGGTTCTACTGATAATACACGCGAATTGGTTGAAAAATGGCAAAAAGAAGCCGATTTCACAATTGAATACATTTACAAAGAAAATGGAGGTATGCACACGGGGCACAACAAAGCATACGAACTTATTGATACAGAATTAAATGTATGTATTGATTCCGATGATTATATGACGGATAATGCCGTAGAATTAATTATTAATCGTTGGAGAAAATACGGCAATGAAAAATATGCCGGCGTATTGGGATTAGATGTTTATAAAGATGGTTCTGTTGTTGGAACTTCGTTCCCGTCAAATTTATTTGAGTGCAAGTACTCTGAACTTAAAAGAAAATATGGTGTCGTTTGCGATAAAAAATTTGTTTATCGTACAGATATTATAAAAAAATATATGCCTTATCCTGAGTTTGACAAAGAAAAATTTGTACCATTGAATTATGTTTACAATCAGATAGACCAAAAGTATAATTTACTTTGCTCAAATGATATATATTGTGTTGTTGAATACATACAAGATGGTTCTACTTTAAATATATTTAAGCAATATGTTCGTAATCCAAAAGGTTTTGCACATGAGAGAAAAGTGTTAATGGACATTCATCCATATTTTAGAGATAGATTTAGATATGCGATGCATTATATATCAAGCAGTATCTTTTTAAGAAATAAAAAGTTTTTAGCCGAAACTTCTCATAAATTGTTGGTAATATCAGCAATTCCGTTTGGATTATTATTGCACATATACATATTACACAAAAATGGTATTTTATAAATATAAAAAATTTATCAAATTATTTGTCAAAATTTTTTCTTTATTTCCAGTGTCTTTAAATAGACGTTTCCTTGTAATGTTTAGGCATACAAAAGGTAAAATCGGTATATTGTTGAGATATATTTTAATAAAAAATCTTGCTAAAAGTACAGGTGATAATGTAGCATTTTTTAAATTCCATATTTTTTGTATGTTATAAAATAATTTTTTTTGTATTTTTGTAGAAAGTTTATTTTGTAAAATAAATATTATATGGGAGAAGCAACTAAAAATCCTTTCCACAGAGCTATCTATTTCAACAGGATAGCACCTTTTATCGGCAAGCAAATTATAAAAATACTTGTTGGGCAACGGCGTGTTGGTAAGAGTTTTGCTCTCTACGACCTGATGCTGCAAATCAAAAAACTTGATAAAAATGCCAATATCATCTATATTGACAAAGAAAATATCGATTTTGATGCTATTACGAATTATAAGGAGCTAAATGATTATGTTGCTTCTCAATCGAAAACAGGTAAAAAAAATTATATCTTTATAGATGAAGTTCAAATGATTAAAGAATTTCATGTTGCCGTCGCTTCTTTTTTATTAAATCCAAACAACGATATTTACATTACGGGCAGCAATTCCGATTTGCTATCGAGCGATTTGGCTAACGAATTGGGCGGCAGATATGTCGAATTTGTGATTCACGGCTTGTCGTATAACGAATTTTTGCAGTTTAACGAATTGGAAAACAATACCGAAAACCTTGAACGTTACATGCGCTATGGAGGTTTACCCTATCTTTTGCATCTGCCTTACGACGAGACAATTATCATGGAATATTTGAAAAGTATTTATTTGTCGATTGTTCTCAAAGATATAATTCAAAAAAATAATATACGTAATACTGTATTTTTAGAGCAACTTATCAAATTTTTAGCTTTTAATATCGGAAAACTGTTTTCAGCTCGAAATATCAGCGATTACCTGAAACACCAACAAATAAAAATTGGCGTTCAGCAAGTTATTGAATATGCAAATGCAATTTCAAAAGCGTTTGTAATTTACGACGTACCGCGTTATGATATTGTTGGAAAAAAAATCTTTGAGGTAGGCGAAAAATATTATTTCGAAGATATGGGAATTCGCAATTCGCTTGTTGGCTATCGGATTCAAGACAGGTCGCAAGTGATTGAAAATGTGGTTTATCATCACCTGCTTACCTGTAATTATGATGTAAAAGTAGGCTATATCGGTCCAAAAGAAATTGATTTTATTGCAACAAAAAACAATGAAAAACGGTATATTCAAGTTGCTTTGGAATTGTCGCGTCAAGATACTATTGAACGGGAATTTGGTAATTTAATGTCAATTAACGACCATTATCCGAAATTTGTTGTAACTGCCGAAAAAATAAATATTTCAAGTTTTGAGGGTATTCAACACATATATATTGGCGATTTTTTAACTACAGAATTCTGAACACCCCTCTTTAAAAATGCTAAAACTCTTTCGCCTCACCTCCGTCCCTCTCTCTTTTGAAACCCTATTGAAAGGTCAATTGCGTTTCATGCAGCAATATTACGAAGTTACTGCTATTTGTTCTGACATGGGGCGATTGGAAAAAGTTGGCGAAAATGAAGGCGTAAAAACTTTTCCGGTAGAATTAACCCGACAAATTACGCCACTCAAAGATCTGAAAGCGTTGTGGAAATTGTACCGCTATTTCCGGAAAGAAAAGCCGGATATTGTGCATACCCACACGCCAAAAGCAGGATTGATCGGAATGATGGCGGCTCGTTTGGCAAAAGCGCCTCACCGTTTACACACCGTAGCCGGATTACCTTTAATGGAAGCGACCGGATTGAAACGTAAAACGCTGAATTTTACTGAAAAACTTACATACAAATGCGCCAATCGCATATATCCCAATTCCAACGGATTGTATGAGTTTATTATTAAAAATCAATTTTGTCCGGAAAATAAATTGAAAATCATTGGAAACGGTAGTTCCAACGGTATCGATACCGCTCATTTTTTCCCAGCTTTCTATTCTTTTGAACAAAAAGAAAAAATTAAGAATGAAGTAGGGATTCCGATGAACGCTTTTATTTTCTGCTTTGTAGGGCGATTGGTAAAAGATAAAGGAATTAATGAACTTGTTACTGCCTTTTCCCAACTCTCAACTCTCAACTCTCAACTCTCAACTAAATTATTGTTAGTTGGTCCATTTGAAAGCGAATTGGATCCTTTATCTCCTAAAACGGAAAGAGAGATTCAAAATAATCCGGATATTATTTCTGTTGGATTTCAAACAGACGTGCGCCCCTATCTGGCTATTTCAGATGTTTTTGTTTTCCCATCTTACCGCGAAGGGTTTCCAAATGTGGTGATGCAGGCGGGAGCGATGGAATTGCCTTGCATTGTTACAGACATTAATGGTTGTAACGAAATCATTGAAGACGGAGTCAACGGCTTGATTATTCCGCCTAAAAATAAAGAGCAACTGCTGGCAAAAATGCAATTGCTTTTGGAAGACTCTGTTTTAAGGAATCAATTAAAACAAAATGCACGCAACATGATTACTTCACGTTATGAGCAAAAAATGGTTTGGAAAGCGTTACTGGAGGAATATAGAAATTTGGGGATGCAAACCGGTTAATAATTTTACATGTTTTATGTAACATGTTTTATGTAAAAAATATTTCATGTTTTATGTTATATATATGATACTTTTATTGTAACTTTGCAGTGGAATTTGTTATGTTAAATAAACACTGTTAAAAAAAATGAAAATAGAAAAATCAAATAATCCATTCTTGGTAGCTGGATACGGTGGTCCTGAATATTTTTGCGACAGAGAAAAAGAAACCGAAAAGATTATTTCCGGATTGCACAACGACCGGAATATCTCATTAATCAGCCCGCGCCGTTTTGGAAAAACAGGGTTAATACATCATGTTTTTTATCAACTGAAAGATGAAAAAAATGATGTTTTTTGCTTCTATTTTGACATTTTTTCTACTCAAAACCTCTATGAATTTGTGCAAATTTTCGGGAAAACCGTATTGGGAAAGTTGGATAATTATTCGCAAAAAACCTTTAAGCGCATTTCTGAATTTTTCAAAAGTTTCAAGCCAACCATTTCGCTTAATTCGTTGACCGGAACACCGGAAATATCTTTTGATATCAAACCGGAAGAGGCTCAGACCGGTCTGCAGGAGATTTTCAATTACTTGGAAAACAGTGGAAAGCGTTGCTATATTGCCATTGATGAGTTTCAACAGATTATCGAATATCCCGAAAAAGGCGTTGAGGCATTGTTACGGTCATACGTGCAATTTGCCGAAAATGTTAAGTTTATTTTTTCAGGCAGCAAAAAACATCTAATGGATGCAATGTTTTCGGCAGTAAATCGTCCTTTTTATCAAAGTACACAGAAAATTAACCTGCGCGAAATCCCAATGGAAGAATATGGCATTTTTACACAAAATCATTTTGCAAAAGCGGGAAAGACGTTGCCATTACCGCTTTTTGAAATGATTTACAATCTTGTATTGGCACATACGTGGTACATTCAAATGATTTTAAACCAGTTATATTCACTGCCACAAAAAAAGTACTCGGAAACAGACTTGAATAGAATCATTTCAGATGTGTTGGAAGAAGAAAACGCTACTTATAAAACCTATTGTGAACTGCTGACAAAGGGACAGTTACGAGTGTTAACAGCGATTGCTAAAGAGCGTAAAATTGATGCGTTTACATCTTCCGAGTTTATAAAGAAATATAATCTTACTGCTGCAAGTAGCGTAAAATTAGCTACTAAATCACTTATTGACAAATCATTAATACTCAAAGACGACCATGGGTGCTATTTTGTTTACGATCGTTTTTTTTCGCTTTGGTTGGAACGGACGGCTATTTTGTAAACGTATGAAAACAAATTATAGGAAAGACATTGCAATATATGGAGCTGGTGGATATGGACGGGAAATCGCTTGTTTGATTCATGCAATCAATGGCGTAAAAAAAGAATGGAATCTCATCGGTTTTTTTGACGACAGAATTCCTGTCGGTTGTAAGAATGAATATGGAATTATTATGGGGGGAATAGCCGAACTAAATAATTATCCTCAACAATTATCAATTGTAATGGCTATTGCACGTCCGGTAATACTTGAGTCTACTGTAAAAAAAATTTTTAATCCCAAAATTGAATTTCCAAATATAATTGCCCCGGATATTCTTTATTTTGATTTGAATTCGCTGTTAATAGGGCATGGCAATATCATTGGGTTTAAATCTATTATTAGTTGTAATGTTCAAATTGGAAATTTTAATCGGTTTAATAGTAATGTATCCATAGGACATGATGCTATTATCGGTAATTTTAATATGTTTAATCCTGCTACCTGCATATCTGGCGCAGTTAAGGTTGGAGACTGTAACTTTTTTGGAGTAGGCAGTATTGTATTACAACAAAAGCAAATAGGTAATTATACTATTATAGGAGCAAATAGTGTAATAATGAAAAAAACAAAAGATAATACCACCTATATTGGTACTCCTGCAATTGAGCTAAAATACTAAAATATAAATAAATATGGAACTAACAGATTTTGTAAAAAACTTTGCCTCCCAATTTGAGGAAACAGACATCAACGAGTTTTCTCCAGAAACTCAATTCAAAAATGTAAAAGAATGGTCTTCATTGATAGCTTTATCTGTTATTGCTATGGTCGATGAAGAATATGAAGTAAAAATCAAGGGCGATGATATTCGTAATTCTTCAACCATTGAGGATTTATTCAATATTATAAAATCAAGAATGTAATGGCTTTCTTTGAAGTCGAAAATGTTGCAATAAGAGGAATGTCCGCTTGTGTTCCAAGTAACAAAGAGGATAATAGGAATTTATCATTTCTTTCCGGCGAGGAAATAGAGAAAATCATCACATCTACAGGGATTGCAAGTCGAAGAGTTTCAACAAGAGAAATTTGCACATCTGATCTTTGCTCGAAAGCTGCCGAACAATTGATTAAAGATTTAAATTGGAATAAAGCCGAAATTGATGTATTAATATTTGTTACTCAAACTCCGGATTACATATTACCGGCTACATCATGTTTGTTGCAACATCGTTTAAACTTGAAAGAAGATTGTTATGCAATAGATATTTCGTTAGGATGTTCGGGTTGGATTTACGGATTGAGTACTATCAGCAGTTTATTTTCATCGTCAGGATTAAAAAAAGGATTACTTTTAGCAGGAGACACCATATCTAAAATTTGTTCAAAAGAAGACAAAAGTACATATCCTTTATTCGGTGATGCGGGAAGTGCTACTGCCGTTGAATGGTCGCCAAATTGTAATTTCAAATTTCATGTATCAAGCAACGGAGAAGGATATGATACCATAATCGTTCCTGATGGAGGTTATAGAAATGAGATTAATCAGGATTCCTTAACATCACATACAATAGAAGAAGGCATTACGAGAAACAATTTACAATTGGTCTTAGATGGAATGAACGTGTTTTCATTTGGAATATCCCAAGCTCCTGAAAGTGTAGATCTGCTGAGTTCCCATTTTGGTATTGATAAAGATAAAACAGACTATTTTCTATTCCATCAAGCTAACAAGTTTATGAATGAGAGAATCCGTAAAAAATTGAAATTACCAATCGAAAAAGTTCCTTATTCATTAAAAGATTTTGGAAATACGAGCAGCGCCTCCATTCCGTTGACTATGGTTACGCAATTAAAAAATGAATTGGAAACAAAATCCTTAAATCATATTGCCTGTGGTTTTGGAGTTGGACTTTCGTGGGGTAGCGTATATTTCAATACAAATAAAATTGTTGTTTCTAATTTAATAGAATTATAACGATGTACAATCCCTTTTCATTAGAAGGAAAAACAATCCTGATAACCGGAGCATCTTCCGGAATCGGTCGGGCTATTGCTGTTGAATGTTCCAGAATGGGAGCGCAACTGATAATAACAGCTCGTAATGAAGAACGATTAAAAGATACATTGTCTTCAATGGACAATCCTCATTTACATCGAATGTTTTTAGCTGACTTGTCGAACGAAAATGATAT
>Ga0123357_10005102_pt1 | contig 15651 bp, 10 predicted proteins | sample TergutEmb28metaG_FD_89873 | JGI IMG/M metagenome (GOLD analysis project Ga0123357, IMG submission 89873) | Embiratermes neotenicus P4 segment gut microbial communities from Petit-Saut dam, French Guiana - Emb289 P4 | ecosystem: Host-associated > Arthropoda: Insects > Digestive system > Gut ... | reverse complement strand
TCCCTCCCAACATTATTTTCGTGGGGTTAAATTTGACGGCAGGGAGTTGTAGCGTGGTAAAAAAGAAACTTTTGTCGTGTAAGAGACGTTCCTCTCTCGTGCCGGAATAGATCAGCAGGTCGCTAATGCCGTTAAACAAGAACCAGAGACAGATGCCCCCGAAAAGTCTGTTTGACTCACAACATTCCGGCGGATATAACTCCTACAGGAACTTTTACGAATTCGTAAACCACAAGGCGTGTACCATCGGCCGCTTGGGCTCAGCGAAGAGCTGTAACATGCGCTGTTCTTAACCAGCACGCTAAAATCCGTCACCCTCAAGAAACAATCGAATGTGCTCTCCGGATCTGGTAACGGAGATGAATCACGGACCACATTCTCGTTTTGAGGTATGTAATCTACGAGTACCACCAGAAGAAAACTGCCACCTCCTTTCGGAACAAGGAAAGCCGGGCTGGTGTAATTGGAACTACGTTCAACAACCCCCGACTGTAACACGACATGACTGCTAGGAGCAGCAAGTCTCGGCGCTGATCTCACTGGGACGTGATCTGACGTAACCATGTTACACCTTCATCCTTTCACTGTTCCGAGTTCTCAGGAAACAAGCCAGGAAATTCTTGAGCAAAGCCCGAAAAACTGTCTTATGACTGCTCGTAGGCTTCACTGAAGACTTGTCTACTTCTGACTGAAATCTGAACACAAAGTGGGGATTTAACGAAAAATGGCAGGCTTAATGGGCAAGATCCAAAACCATACCCAGTACGTTGGACAAAACACCGGAGATTAGGATATTTCTCAGCCACCGCCGAGAGGGTCTTAAATATCATGCAAGAGATTTTTAAGTTCGCTCAATTAATTAAAAGAATGTGGGTTTGAGTCGCCTACAAAAACTACGACAATATTTGCACATCGGTCTAACAAAAATAGCTACCGTCCATACTGGCAAGGATAAAGAGGAACTCTCGTAGGATATTTGGGTACTCTGTATTACTTACGCTGTAAGAAGCCGAGCCAAAATTTTACTACGTATTCTTAAGTAATCGTTCCTCTATACACTCTTTCATAACAAAATTATTTTAAAAGGAGATCAAACAGAACCATACAAGTACAGTTTAATGCAGGAATTATTGTACGTACATTCATCTCTCAATATTTCGAAATCCTCTCGGTTCACTTTCATAGGTCACGTCGAAAGTTACAGATTACAAATACTCGTAACTGAGATTAGGTTTCCACATATATTATATTAAAAGTCAAACTATGAAAAATAAGTAACGGTGATGACAAGTCTCAAAATAATGACGAACAGACAGCTTTCACTTAACATGAAACAGAGTGCAGTGCAATTTAATGTTTACAATTAACACGGCTCGTCCTGTAATATTGTTGTAGTCAGATTCGAACAGATGTGGCAATGTAACTGAAGCGGAATGCCGCAGCTCTGCAATGCCACTGCAGTACGTAATCTGAACTCCGCTACGAGGTCGCAAAATTTCACGATAAAGAAGGATAAAAAGTCACATTTTGGACCTGAACCAAAAACACTGACTCCAAAGTCAAGCCGTCGAAACCCCCCCCAAAAGTACCCATTTTATTTAAGAAAGAACGGTTCTTGCTTTTTCAATTTGAAATAACAGGCTACAGTGCAAGCGCAGATATAAGAGATCAAAGCATTATCAAATAACATTACTAGTTACACTTTATACAAAAAACTTCATCTAGTTTTCAAATAAATGAATTTGCAGACTACGGTCTTCTAGTTAAGTGTCACCGTGTGATCAGTCAGCAATGTTTCGAAAGGATCTGTGACTTCCATATTCAGGACACACAATGGAGACAACAGCATCACTGTACTCTAGCAGTTAAAGGACCGTTACAACTAAAACAAGGAAGAGTCGGAAAACAGTACTTACACGATTTAAATCCTAAACCCTTTACATAGATAAAATAAAAATGACTCCTCTGCGTGCATCGGTAACGTTACATATCAACAAAATGGAAAATATGTGTCATCTTGGAAAGGGACATCTTTCGAACGAAGCAGATTAGAATGAATCACGCCAGAATCCGAAGAGTACCTACAGCAGTCAAGATAATGGATCTTCCGCGTACTTTTAGGACAGAATTTCTTGAATAACTTAGTTTTTCATGCAAGTTCCATAAGCACGAGGTAGTCGGTGTGATATTTCCCACGTGCGGTCGAGCAGACATAAGCTCAGAGCTGATACTGCGTAGACTGGTGAGGACGCACAGTAAAGTGGCTGGAAAGTGGAAGGAACCAGCATAGAAAGGAAAATCGATGGCAACAAGGAGAGGGAGTGAAGACACAAGAAAGAACGGAACGGAAGGATGGGCAAATAATGGTGGGAACAAAGACAAATAAAAAAAATGAAGGAAAGCGAAGAAGCGAAGACAGAGAGTAAAGAAGCAAGGAAAAGGTAAGTTGAACATTTCTTCACACTATGCGTCATTCTGGAGCCTAATATATTGCACTACATAGGTGCAGTGCTTAAACGATGCTTAGCTTATTTAATGACACAACGTTATTTGGTGTCGGATGAGATGGGAAGACAGCATGAATGCTTAGTGTTCAGTACGTAAGAATATGATACAAAGGGCGGTCACGATGTATTTCAAATAACTATCCTGACAGAAGTTCGGATGACATGAAGAGAACAAAGAAATCCCAGTCAACGTAAAGACTAACAGCAAGGTATGACTCGAGGACCAACCTAATACAGTTACACCAAGATAGACCAAGTACGCATAACGTACTATTGTGCAGCGTTCGCGTAACGAATTTTAGTAGTGGAAACGCAACAATGCATCCCGTATTTTCACTCATTATCTCATGAACGGCACCAATTTCGAAAAAAAAACTGAAGATAAAAAGCGTGTTTTGACCGTCTCCACAACTTTTGTCTACAACATGGCTCACCCTACGAAAAACCCGGAGATATAAATCTAAAATGGTCTTCATGTAAAGCACCCGTCATTTTTGTCAGATTTTAATCAAACTTCAATTTTCTCAACAAATTTTCTGTACAAAAAATGACGGGTTTTGTAATAGGAAAATACGGGTTTAAGGAATATGCTGTCCCGAAGACAGCATAATATTAAGATAATATTCAAGGTGAGTATCACGCAAGAGCATGGATGCTAAACAGAATTCTCCAGAAATTTCACGATGTTTTTTGTACTGTGCATGTCTACCAAGCTGTAGTCTACAAGTTCGTCTGTATAAGTACAGCTTGGCTAAGTAAGTACGTTCATAGTGTCGGACCAACTTGCAGACAATGACTAGAATTCTCCAGAGTTATATAGCCGAAAATTTCTTTTACGTTAAGCACACCTGTATGCAAATATACTATACAGCACGTTCTTTAATCGTCAAGACGCAAATTATACGTATCAAAATTGTACTGCATAACGTAGTCTTACAACCAACTCCCCCTCCTCCCTTGATTAACGTATTGCCACTTGCAGCGCGAGTCCTTAGGGTCACGTCAAGGCCATCAGCCAAGACGTGAAACACGGCGTAAGCAAAAGTCCCAGTTATATAGTTACAGTCTGTCAGCAACACAAGCCCAACGATGCGTTCGGTACGCATGTATGGCTACACAGACCGAGTAACTTCCAACTCTGGCTTCGCTCAAGTCTCCACCCTTGGCACTTTGGTTCGTATAAGGTTGAATGCAGTGCTGACGTGCGCCAGCACTGAACACTCAGATCCTGATCGCACTTAGGTCACGTCACACGACATACACTACAAGTAAGGTAAAGAAATCAAGTGAAGACAAACAGTAACTCGAGGTCTCCGTTCTTCTGGGATGTGACGCAGCGTCACACACTAGAAGACCGGAGACCTCACCTACACCGCTACGAATCCCTAAAAACTCGAAGAGAAAACACGGCGGTCTTCAATCGCTTAGGAAAAGGGATGCAAACGATAACTTTATTGAGGAAGAAGTAAAAACGCATATTAAATTTGGGAAGTACTTGGCACAGTGCAAAATCTCTTCTTACCGTCCCTTCTGCTGCCTACAAGCAAGGGTGAAGGTTCCCCTGTCCACGCCATGAAGGCGTATGGGGGAGCAGACGTATAGCTCCATTCAGTCTTAGCTTCGGCACTAGATGGAGGTGAGTCGTTAAAGCTCCAGCCGCTTCACCTCGGCAAATATCCCAGTACCCAATGAATATTAAGTAGGGACGACTGGCCCCTGAGCCGGTCTGGACGCTGTGGAGAAAAATATCTTTCCTCTACCGGGATTCGAACCCCGGACTGTGCAGTCCGTAGCGTAGTCGCTATACCGACTACATCGACTATGATGCCTCCCTCTGCTGCCTACAGAATACAGATTGAAGTCGGACTAGATACATATGACACTGCACCAACCAACCTACCTACCTGCCTACGTACACATCGCAGGTTCTTACCTACCTGCCTAACTAATTCGCTCCAAAAAACAAACTCGTCTTTCTTGAAAAGCTGTTCTAGGTCAGTCGCGACAGTTACGCTGGAATTTTGTGGAACCCGAAGGCTCATTACCGGATTGAAGACTCTGGATGGAAACTTGTGCGCAGAGTATAGGATAATATTAAAGCTGGTCTTTAAGAAACGTGTCAGGGCGTGGAACGCATTCAGTTGGTTCTTCTGCAGTTAATTAGGAATACGGTAATGAATTTTAGGCTTCCTTTAAGTGCAGGTAATTTTTTATTAGAAGATGGCACCCAACAAAATTCATTATCTCCTAGGAATAATTCTACAGCTGTACTCCATTTCGTAACAACCCGCCTCTCTGCGACCAGCCGCTACAATTTACTCGTTTTACAGTTCGTCTCATGACATCATCTCCCTGCTTCTCGGTTGTGCTCTGGCCGTCTCGCCTGCAATGGTGGCACAAAAATAGTGTGGGATGTGCAAGTTTTGGTATGGGCTGTAGTTAGTAAATCAATTCAAATGAAGCAGACTGCTGCTGAAACGTCATCACAATTATGTTCGTATGGGGTTGTTAACCTCAGCACCTGACTGCTTATGCCAGCCTAACGTTTGCGGTTAACTCCCACAATTATTCTTGGGACCATATGTCAATAGATACACGCCACGTTACTGTTAAATTTCCGTATCTAGACTGATTACAATGTTACAATATTAAATTTGATTCGAAATTAGTTAAATCCCGGTCACCGTGCGGTCTCAACCCTTTTGAAGCGCGAGGGTCGTGTAAGCAACGTTTAAAAATTGAGTTCCAGCCTGCCAGACAGCAAGGAAGGGTCTCGACTACGAAGACCAATCGGTCAGTGCCACACAGAGAACACAAGTGAATATTTGTATGAGTCAGCACAACATGTACTGAGCAAGAATAAGGCAACATGTTTCGGCGAAGAATGATGAGACATCATCATGCCTCAACTACAATAACACAAAAGGGAGAAGGGGATGTTACAACTATATTCCCGATTTGAGATCTCAAACTTTATAAATAAAAATATACGCAATGTAAAAAACATAACAAAGCTATAAAAGGTATGGAATGCCTGAAGTGTATAATTTGAGGTAATAAAAAATGTTAAAAATATTACATGGAATAACATGATGTAGGCAAAAATTATAAAATCCTTGGTAGCGACGTGTAAATATTGCAGTCGGATCATCGAAGCTGTGGAACAGTGCGTATCTTCAATTCTTCATCTTGTTGCACGAAGTTTTGTTTCTTTTACTAGTTCTGATGACGTGGATGAGGTTATTTAAACTTGTTTAATGTTGTTTAAAACTCCGCATACATTAATATGACATTTGCAGATCCGAATAAAGACTTGCTTGTTGCGTGTCTGAATGCCTACTCTCCACAGAGATAAATTACTGCTGTTTGTTTCGAGGATCATACAAAATATATAAAATGCAGTATTTTTAATTTTAAAAAAAGGATGTAAATGAAACAAGTACTTATAATTCAACGGAAAATATAGATTATACTACCACGTGCGCTAAAGATTTTAAAAGATTTGTGACTCTGGCCTGAATCCAAATCAGGCTGTAACAAAGAAGAAAAAGAAAAGATAAAAACAGAAGAAGAAAACGGAGTTTCGTATTATCGTACTAGAAGCGAGTTTAGCTCAGTATAATGACTATGCCAGGGGCTGGACGACCGGATGAACGGGGTCGATTCCCAAAGAAGGCCGTGATTCTTCTGCTTGTCACGGCGTCCATACTAGCTCTGGGGTACAACACGCCTCCCATTCAATGGGTATCGGGTACCCTTTCCTTTCAGGTAAAGCGGCCGGGACGTGTAGATGCTCATCTGTTAATTGACGACTACATAACGTCCGTAATACACGAACGGATACGGAACATGAGAGGAATAATAATGACAGGAGAAATCCAAAGTATTCGGAGAAATACTTGTCTTAGTGCCACTCGGCCACCACCGCCGTAGCTATGTGACGACCCACGTCCATTTAGTAACGGTAAATCAATCCCTAAACAGGCCTGGACAGGCCCTGAAGCTTCCAGGAAGTTGTGGCTCCCAGATTTATAGACAATCGGGCCATGAAGGTGGCAAGGTTGTCAGTCCTAGGCACCGGCCGCCTTTGCACCCTAGAAAGCATTAATGGTACTCTTTGCTGTTCGAGAATGAGTCGATCCATGGGCACAGTGCGGCCGGAAGGATTAGGTCAATAAAAAATTCGGGAACCAAATTCGCGACCTTTCGACTTGTAGCGCAGTGCCCAACCAACTGCACCACCGCGTCCCCCACATCCACTTAGTACCAAAATTTAAAAAAGTGCAACTATACCTCCATTTCTCCGTAGGTCTGCTTGGCGTGGTGCATAATTAAGAACAGGGCAAGTGTACTGTCTACATGGCAGCTACACTGGCAAGTATCATCTCGCAACTTCGCTCAACAACTCCGTTCGCTATTTCCAAAATAAAAAAAAGCAAGAATGGCTTTTATACCATATTTGGAAACCTGTTTTTAATTTCACACCAAGGATTCGCCTAATTAATTTAACTTTTCTCTTCTGCACGGGTCAAACTGGTGGATGTTTTATTGGAGTGGCTATGGAAGGAATAAGTGGCCCGTATCTATTAAGGAAGGCTACTGTTACAGTACTTCCTAAAGTGACTCAGCAAAATCACGAGAAATATCACCGTAGCTAGTATCCGGGGTAAGGTTCGAAGACGGGACTTGCCGAATGTAAAGCATGAATGGTAACTACTAAGCTTCGATCTTAGTAACTGACCAACTTAATGCATGAATTTTTGTTTTATAATAAGTTTATTATATTCCTCTATGCTTCGAGCACTATTGTGCTCATCATCAGGAGGTCAAAATTGTATTATACAGCACAGCAGTGCTCGAAATATGTAGAGGAATAAACTTATTACAAAACAAGAATTTGTGCATTAAGTTGGTCAATTACTAAGATTATACTGAGATGCACGGTCAGTAAAACATCAAAATTTGTGATATTAAGCGACGATTTTGGTTGGTATTAATGGTCCATCACTGAACAGACATCACAAGCTTCGAACTTACGTGTGTGACAATGCACTGGACTGGCATAATTTTAGAGCTGAATAATTGTGCAACTGTTCAGTCTTCAGGATTACGTTCTGAGATTTTAAAACACATCGAATTATTAATAGCTGGAGACGCTCTGAAGAACTGTAGGGTAAAGGCACCGATTATGAGATACTTTTTTTTAACATCATGTAGTATGTAAACCATTTCTATTTCTTACTGCAGACAATGACAGCTATTCAAAAAAACATTCTACGTTACTCTGAAACCGTTATAAATACAGTTTGTAGGAGTATACAATCTCAGAACAAAAAATATGTGGACACGTCACATTCCTCTAAAATAATTATGGTATCCTAATATGAGATAATAGGTATTTCATGATGTAACTTACAATTTTACACTTTTTTCTGCACATGGGACACACAAAGTAGTCTTCCTCAACCCCACAGTCTTCATGCGCCCAATGATAGCACCTCACACATTGAGCCCATTTTTCGCCATGCCTGCCATGCGAGAAAAGCCCCTGTGCAGTACAAGCTCTCTACATCTCCATCGCTTATGTTATAACCAGAGTCATCATTTTCAAATTCAATTTCCATATCTGTTTCACCAGATGACTATTGTATGCCTACTTTACCCTTCTTTGAAGAAATTTTACTCTTTGTTCCGAATGGCCTTTTTATTGCTGGTTTCTTTGACAGCGAAAAGGATTTTTTTTTACTGACACTCCCGCAACTGCTACCTGTAAGGCGAAGCTGTTAATAGCTTTGCACAACTCGCTCTTGATTGTTTTGCTCGATGTATATAGGAGCAGAACATTTTGTTGTTTGATGAGGAATGGGTCGGATGTCTGCTGGACTTTCCCACCATTGGCGTTGTGGAAAGAAATGTTTCATGTTCTCGATCGTGAAATTTCATTGCCAGCTCCATCGGTACGTTTATTTTGAGATTCGTCCAATCCGTGGCATGCGAATTCATGATCTTGGAATATGTGTCTCTTACTGGGAAATGGTCGAGTTTTTATAAATGACTTTACTAAACTCGATTAATGGTGGAACGTATGTTCCAGTGGCATTCATACAGGTGTCAACACTGCCATGTTAGAGAGGCCACTTCTTTCTTGCCCCTCATGCTGACAACTTTACTGTGCCTATGTTGCACAGTTATAATCCTTCTTTCATCAGCACTGAATATCCTGTGGACTGGATGATTTCCTTTTCTTAGTTCAGATTCATAGATGTCAAAAAAACTTGCTACGTTTTCTGATGTAAAGCCTTTCACCCGAGCTGCAGAAATGCCTCCAGGAGTTCTCATAGATATTACTGGATGCCTTTGTAAAAAGGATCCAAGCTGTTTCTTCCATGCTTCTGAATTTTCTTGGTTAAATGGATGTATCAAACCATTCCTTATTGCCAACTGAAAAGCCACGCGTTTTATGCCCTGACGTCTCAGTCCATCGTAACTTTGGTCCATAATTATGCAATACTCGACAAGTTTATTTTCAAGCTCACTGGGTAGAACAGTTCTTCTTCCTAAATGCACATTTACTAGCTCCACTGGAGAACGGGATGTATCCTTCACGCACCTCTCCAGAGCCAGCTCTCGGCACAGAAAAATATTATGGAGCTCTTAAATAACCCGTGTCTCCTATTCTTACAACTCTTACGGAACGACACATTGCCTCCTTACTACAGTTCTTTCATTTTGTGCTAGGCGACATCTAAACCAAATACAGAAGAATGTTTTTTTTAAGAAGATGGCATTGTTGATGGCAAAACTGTTTGCAGCAAAGCAATTCAAAACTTTTTTATGACAGCAGTCTCCTAATATGAGATACTGGTACCAAATATGAGATACTGTCTCATATTAGGTGCCAGACTGGCTCATATTAGGGACTCGCCATCTTGAGATGTAAATAATTATTCAGGGTTAGGAACACCTTTTGAAAAGACAAGTAACTAACGTACACTATAGCTAACATTATGAACGTAAATGTGTGCAAATAAATCACAGCTCTGGATTTACCTTCAGGTAGATGAACTGATGTACAATGGAGCACCGTAAAAAAATCGAGAACTGAAAAATAAGATACGCTCTTCTGTGAACTCTCTCCTGCAACACACAGCTTCCTGTTGCTCACAGATAAATTTTAAGGTCTGAATGAAGCAGGTCGCGTGGTTACCAAGATTTCAGTACTTACTTTGGCCACAACTGGGGTGTCTCATATTAGGAACCTATCTCATAATCGGCTCCTTTACCCTACTAAGACGAAGGCACTACGCCCTTCGAACCGTCAACAAGGTGTAATATCCCAGAAGGTTTGAATCTTCATTCCAATACGGCATGTGACCCAAGCGTGCCATGCTCACCACATGAGGTCATCCTCTCATACAATAATATACTATAATTTCGTCACTTCTGAGTAATAATGTAGATCCTAAAGTATGCCATTTTTAAATTTTAAGTTTGTCAGCTCCCAGTAATACTGCAGTCCGTAACTTCGATCGTTCCATTGGAATTCGCTTTTACATGGTTTACATAATCTATCTATCCATCAGTCCCCAAAATGCCCAGACCGGTTCTGAAGTGCAGCCACTCAGTACCGGACGGGCGGTCCCGGAGATAAAGCAGACGGGGCGTGAAGAGCTGACTACTCAGTTCCACGTGCGGAGGATAAGAATAGTGGTGCTATACCGTCACTCACGCATACGCATTTGTAGCGCGCATGGAACTTTAGCTATCTGTCTTAATTCTCTAAAGTTTATAAAGCCGGGTGTTAAGGTGTGAAGTGGATAGAAGTCAGTCCACGAACTTGTGAATGTTAATGAATCTTAGGGCTGCATAAAGGCGGGAAATATCTTAAATAGTTGACCGACCATCAGCTTATCAAGAACCCTGTTCCTTTACCTTAGTTAACTTCTGCACTTTGTCACATTATCGACTCTGTAAGGATGACTGCACGATGGTAAACTTGTTTACCCACTTATACTTCTACTGCACATTTAAGGTGTTAATGACGCTGTCAGTAGCTCACACTAAGTGGTACCGAATGGTAGGTTGACTAACCGTTTGAAGCCTGGTTACTTGTATATGTACCGCTACGTTTAACACTAAAAATACTGCACTTTTTCCACACTGTATGTTTATGTGTCACATAGATTCTTAAAAAAAAGGAGCTCCTATATTCCAACACAGCATTCACAAGTTAGTTTTTATAATGGAAGCACACTGTGTGCTCTGTGAGGTACGAACTTGATTTTTATAAAGAGGTGTTTCAGATATAGGTGGCCATATTTTAGATCCTTATTCAATGGACCAACACAACGAGAGCACTTTATACAAGCGTGTGTGTTTAAGGAAGCTCAAGTTCTTTAATATGACCACCTTACTGTTACCATACATGAAATCACATTTCGGACATCAATATTAATGGTCCTAAGATGCTGCGCCGTTATTGCCACTTTCAAATTTATACAGTACACGCGCAAATATTTCACTACAGACGATCGAAATATCCGCCTTGTACAGTACTGTTAAACATGATGCATCCTTCTCAGCTCAGATCCTCGTACGCGCAAACAAAGCGTGCTACGACACGCGTTTGTATTAAGTTTTTGATTCGTGTTGGCCCACAGAACACGTGTCTAAAATGTGGTCGCTTTTTTTTTTCAGAAACATCCTGTATAATATAATTTTGTTTAATCTTCATTAATGAATAATAAATTGTAAAGTCTGTGTTGGCCGATCCCAGTGGCCGTGGGATCTAAGGTGCGGGTCTACGGCCACTCGCTTACTTGGACTGCGGGTTCGAATCCCGCCGGGAACACGGACGTCTGTCTCTTGTGAGTATTGTGTGTTGTCAGGTAAAGGCCTATACGACGGACCGTTCACTCATCAAGAGGAGTCCTACCGACTATGGTGTCTGAATGAGTGTGATCCAGGAATCTCACGGAGGTCTAGGTCCACGGGGGTGTCGAACCATGATAAAGAAGAATCTGAGTAGCATACCCCGGTATTTGACTGGAGGAACTGAAAAAAGCAACGAAGCGCCGGCTCAGATTTGAATCCGGACCGCCCTGAACTCACTCTATCGATACGCCCTTCGGTTCTGATTTGTTTTAAAAATAACAGTGACTGCTCATGCACAATGAAGAAAAACCACAGCTCAAAATCCAGCACTAATACTTCTAATTCGTATTTCAGAGGCATCCGATGTGAATTTCGTCCCTAAAGGAAAAAGACTGGATCCTGTGCATCATTGTATGAGTTTCTGTGTCGTTTTTATCAGTCTTTCCAAGGCATCAACAAAATAAAATCCCGAAATAGATAGATCCCAAAACGCCAGATCTTAGTCTTCCTAACATTTATAGTTCGATGCTCTATATTTCAGATGTTGACATAAGTTTTCACACGCTGCAGGAATAAACAGTGTACACTTCTAAAGGAGTGTAAATGAACGTTCTGCCCTGTAACAGCAAAGTGTAGTTTGATGGTGCCGAATGAAGCGAATCCCAAGCTCCAGAGTAAATATTTCTGTCTGGGAACTAAACAGCGGACCGAACTGGAACAAGTTTTTCATCCGAAAGTAGGTCACTAAACATGTTTCGCATATTCAAACAAAGATAAATTTCTTCACGTGTCGCTTAAGTCAAACGGTGTTAAGCCAACTCTGCCAGTAGTTCTGAAACTCATCCACTTTTCTCTCCAGTACTGATGACCCACACTTGAGAATGTACTGTTCTATGATTTAAACAAGATGGCGAATAAGAGGGATAGTCACGTGATGACAGTTAAACCAATCTGTGCGTCAGCTAGTCTTCAATGCTTGTAACATCAACTATCTCTTGTGGCTCTCTCAGTTAACATACAGTTTCGTAAAAATCAGGTCGTTTAGATGACTGCTGCTTTTACCGACTAGCCAGAATTTCGGACCACCTGTGTGTATGAACATGCACACCGCAGTGCAGACGGTTAAGTGTAGCTGTTGTGAAATGTTCATGGGAGTACCACATGGCGATACATTCGGCCGCTAGAGAGTATAACCAAAACATCGTGGTAATGGAACAGAACACGCGAGTAAAACATACAAATGACAACACACCCAGCCAACGCGTGTCTGTCGGCCAGGACTGTGCAGAGGCGTTTGTCTCAGAGCGTTGACACAAGGTTCCACCAAATACCAGCGCGACTGTAGCGACGCCGTGTTTCTGAAAACGGAAATGCAAGGACGGAAGGGTCAGATTTTGCACAGAAAAGGTTACATGCTTCTCACTTTCGTTTAATTATTTCAGACGCAAGGACAAAAATAATGGCGCCTGAGCACCACGGTGTTTGGTCACAAGAAGGTAATGCTGATTCTAAGCATTATGATACTCAGTCCAATCAAAGCGAACGTTTAAACACAAATGCTTACTGTAACCGTGGCTAACTTCTTGCAGTCACAGGCAGTGGCGTTCTGAGCTTAAGAAAACGGTATTCGATGAGACGAAATCGTTAAATGGACTTTCGAGGAACGTCACGTGTATTAAATTCAGGGTTCGTTTCTTACTTATGATTTCCACAGAACTTTGTGAAGCCCTGAGATAGGTGGCTGGACTTTTGACCTCTCCTCCCTGCAGTAAGAGCTCTGCCAACACAAAACACACCGACGTAAAACGCTGCGATATATGATCACAGCGGTGTCCAAAGGAGCCTAAGGACGTCAGCACGGTCACTGCGACAAGCAACATATCGTTTTCTGATTTAAAAAATACATTTAATATAAAACTTCAAAGTATAAACTACGACCAGTAGATTATTTACGTCGGCCTCCTTGTTGTTTGGGGGTGTGATACCAAATGGCAACTTTTATTAGCTTCGGTGACCTGGTACGGACGTTCGGATAAATGTCCTATCCCCAAAGCTGATGCAACACGAACAGAAACTCGGGACATCTCTCGTTCTGTCCAACTTTGGGGGCAAATATCTAATGAACAACCCAAAAGCGAACAGCCGTACCGGTGAACCAAACTTCGTATGTAAATTTAATTCGTAGATTTAGAAACAGAAAGCTAAAGTTTATCACACAAAGCTCGAATAAAACGTTGACTGCGTATTTTGTGCGTACCAGAAGTGAATTGTTTCAGCTTTCACCCGGTGACGTTTTACGGCCGCCAAAGTAGTCAACATCGACCGGATGGGTGGACGTCTCTAAGACATCAAATGGCTAAGGACCGTAAAATGATATGCAGGGACTACTATGGACGGTGAATTGGTGACTGCAAAAGGGGCGGTAGCTACTCAGCTGCAAGAACTGACAGAAGTCAGGAAGGATGGTGTCCTGGACGAGAGTTAAATGCTTAATTTGACGTTTAGTCACTACCGCAGCGATATATACAATCACACCAATTACATCAGATACTCAAAAAATTATATCAGACAAATTTTAAAAGCTATAAACGCAAGAATTCTATTGACAAAGCAATTTGTTTTCCACTGCAGAAAATGGAGTACAATATTTTGTACTTAAATGATAAGCGGACAAATGCACATTTATAAGTACGCCCAATCACATAATATTATCCTTCCCCAAAATGTTTCGGTCGCTCCTTTGACCATCATCAGGGTGTCTTACAACAAGAATGCTATCAATATACAAACAATTGTTTAAAAAAAGATGATCAAAACACTTCATGTTACACTTTATTATTCCATAGCGCTCCGTTTGGTAATAATATAACTCGATATATTATGACTACAAGAAGAGCTATAGAACAATAAAGTGTAAAATGAAGTGGCTTGATCATACATTTTTGTACAATTATTTGTATAATGATTGCATGCTTGTTATAGGTTTTTATTATTTAATACACCCTGATGATGGCCACAGGAGTGACCGAAACATATTGCTGCAGGATAATAATATGTGATTCAGCATATTTACAAATGGGCATTCGTCGGTTAATCATATGGATATAAAATATTCTTTAATGTACGGACATAGAACACAAAGAGTTCAAGCAGTACAACATTCTTCTAGGTCTTTCGTATCTGTTTATACAGTGGGTGTCGTAACAGAACAGAAAATACCTACTACCTTCTCACTTTTCGTATTTTCTAGTCGTGAGTCACGTGGAATTAATAAACAAAAACAAAATCTACCCACCTGTCCCTATGCATCTTCCAACTCTTGGCGGCTGAAGAGATTTATAAAAGTATTCGAATTTAATCGTAACTCCGCAGCACATCACGTTTCGGGACGCTAAATATGTACCATATGCATGCCGTACAATATTCGAGTTTTGTGTAAACAAAAGGCTGGATATTACACAGTTCCTGAATCAGCGTAAGGACGTCACACATCCATGAGGTACGGAAATGGATTCCTGACTTCAGACATTCTGACAGTGAACTGGAAAACCCTGTTGTAAGGAAAAGAAAATAAATAAACAGAAGAAGAAGAAAAGAACTAAAACAGAAAACGAAGAAACATATAAGGGGTATGCAATATCACCGAATGTCACGATATAGTGGATATCGTTGTGTCTACGTGATCGGTAGTTCTCGGGTATGGAATTCGTTTCGAGGACCAACTTGTGTTCTGCCGTTCCTCAAAAAAATGCTGACACATTTAAAAGCAAAAAGAAACAGTCGCTTTTTTCCAAGTCTTTGCCATTCATCATCCAATAACGAAGTATCACTCGACCCTGAATATCCTATGTAGTTTATAAAGTATCGTTAATTAGTTAAAAAAAAACACCAATACAAGTCCGAGGCGCTGGGTTGGCCAGTATTAAAGTAAGAGTGCCTTTCATTCAACCACAGACCTAACTTCGCTGCCACCCAGTATAACATTTACGTGTTCGTAATTCCGACAGTCAAAATCAGTCTCTCACAGTCACGAGGCTGTGTGCCACGGGTGGCCATGTTCCGGCTTCCCGTGTGTACGAGTGTCTGTGTAAGTGTGTATGAATGTACGTACGTATGTAGGGTATGTGTTTATGCATGTATGTATGTATGCATACGTGGTCTGTTAGAAAAGTATCCGACCTTTGGCCGGGAAAAAGAAACTGGCTTACTTGGAGCGTTGGACACCTAATCACCCTCAAAGTAGTTCCCTTGGGACTCCACACACTTCTCC
>Ga0123357_10005101_pt1 | contig 15651 bp, 11 predicted proteins | sample TergutEmb28metaG_FD_89873 | JGI IMG/M metagenome (GOLD analysis project Ga0123357, IMG submission 89873) | Embiratermes neotenicus P4 segment gut microbial communities from Petit-Saut dam, French Guiana - Emb289 P4 | ecosystem: Host-associated > Arthropoda: Insects > Digestive system > Gut ... | reverse complement strand
GCCACTTGGCGCACTGAGTGGCGACGTTGCCAGCTCTCTATCATAGCGCATGCATTCACGTAGTGCCATCTGTTCACGGTCTGTGGAAGTAGTCTGGGAACTTTTTGATACACCTACGTATTTGAGAGGTTTTGAATCTTGGCCACAAATTAGTTATCATGAAGGTTTCATTTTCTTTTCTCACACCCACCAAACCAATGCCAAGGTTGTATGTGAAATTACTTGTATTAAGTTACATTGTTTTCTACTTTTAGTACAATGTTTACAAGTGAGCAAGGCCTTCATCTGTGGCTAAATATTTCACTTCTGTTTTCAGGTGTTTGACTTCTTGTTTGCCTTACCAAATCCTCGCAAACGTTATGTTCCAAAGTGCAAATCACAGTTGTCACGCTCCTCAGCATATGATCTCCTTGTAGAAATGGTGAAGAGTTGCCCAAGTAACTACAGACAACTTCATGAGAAGCTTCTGGCTCAACACAAGCCAGGTAAATTCTGATAGCAACAGATTCCTGAGTACAGGGTTTTGTACTTCTTTGTGATTGTAACCGTATTATTTATTTACCTACATATTGATGGGTGATATGACACTGTTATGTACCAGTTGTTTTACTCCTTTGTGAAACATCATTTCTTTCTGAAGACAGAACACGTAAACACGGCACCTCAGAGAAATACTGAAGGGATTTGTGGACGGGAAATACGAAATAACAGGAGAATCACAAAATTGCTTTAGTAGGAACTTCACAGTTGTGCTTTTTACACACTACTGTAAGAACAATCAAATCAAGGTGGTTGTGATGAGTGGTTTGTGTAGCAGTATTTGCTTACAAAATATTGCAAGGCCTTGTTTATTGAAGCCACCTGGAACATCATGCATGGATGGTAGTCTGATATTAAAATATAGCAGAGAGAAATAGGTTGTGAAGATGTAAATGGATTGGATTTACATTGAAAGAGTTGTAATGAACTCCCAACAGGCTTCCAGAATGATATTCTTAAAATGAAATTATTGAATGAAAATGTGTAACAGACGAACGTGGTTATGACACCATCCACTCTTCTGTCCATTTTGTGGTTGTAATCCAGCATGCAGTCCTGGAGCTTTGATCAGCATACTCTTCACAGCGCAGAGTTTATGAATTACACACACTGTGCTTTCTTTTGATGTGGAAACATTGGACTTGTTACTGCTGAGGCACGTGCTCAGTAGTAGTTGTTGTAGGGAAAGGAAACAGGCTGACAAATGTGTGGCAGTTCAGGTACATTTGCTACTGTTGAATTTGAAAATTTGTTAGTGCCTACATTTCCAGTGACACCCTTTTTCTGTGTGTCTTAATAGCACAGAAGTTCCATATTCACTGGTAAACAAAGGTGGACAGCACGAATATGTTCTCGTTCAGTGCAGGTTATTAACACAGAGCGTATGGTTGTGCATACAGTGCATGAATGACGGCACTACACCTACAGTTTATACAGAAAAGAATTATGATTGTGTGTGTATTATTGACAGTGTAGTCTTATTGGGCCACTTGCTGCAGATAATTGATTTTTCTTGTCCTCTCCATCAGTGTTATGACAGGGGCCAGTATAGACCCTTTTGGGTCTATGGCACCTTTTTGCTTATATTCCCTTGTTGCTTCATTGATGGTACATATAAGTGTATCTCTGTCTCTTAGCCAGTTATATGAATTAAAAAAGAATTGAGCTGGTCAGGTCTCAACTTTGTGAGGGTGTCAAGAGCACAATGTTTTATATATATGCATGGTACTAACAGTAGTAAATATATGATACACTTTTAATGTGACCATCTATTTTCAGAGCTATATCCAGCAAGTAAATGTTCTTGACAGTATATATTACCATGATGTATGAGGGGATGCTGTTAAGTCCTTAGCCCAAGCTACTTCCCGATGTTGTAGGATGGAATTGATAGTGTCGTTGGAAAGAGGGGTCTATTCACGTGCCGAATCGCAAGTCTTTTCTTGTTACAGAGGCTGTAAGGAAGCATGTCACGCGACGCGCGCGATTTCAACAACATGGAGACGCGAGCTTTCATCAAGTTTTTTTTTCCCCTGCAAGGCAAGGCGCCGAAGGAAATTCACGCCATTCTGACAGAAACATTAGGGGAACATGCACCATCGTATGCCATCGTCAAAAACTGAGTGGTCCAGTTTAAACGTGGTGATTTTTCCACGTGTGATGCGCCTCATCATGGACAACCCAAAACAGTGACCTCCCTGGAGATAATCGATCAAATTCACACGCTACTCTTGAGGACCACTGGATTTAGACTAAATCAATAGCTGAGCAGCTGGGCATCTCACATGAGCAGGTTGGGTCCATTATTCATGAAGATTTGGAGATGCAGAAGCACTCCGCGAAGTGGGTCCCAAAATGCCTGAACACAGATCAAAAATGTCAACGGTGCCAGTCATCTGAGCAACTTTTTGAATTTTCTCGGTGCAATCCAAATGATTTCCTGTCGTGATTGGTGACCATGGACGAAACCTGGTTCTATCACTACGACCCGGAGACAAAGCAACAATCAGTGGAGTGGCAGCATAGCGGTTCACCCCACCCCAAAAAATTCCGAGTGCATAAATCCGCTGGGAAAGTTCTTGCCTCGATTTTTTGGGATCAAGACAGAATTCTCCTCATTGATTATCTTCCAAAGGGCCAAACTATCAGTGTGGAGTATTACTCGTCTCTGCTGGTGCAGTGGAAGGAAAAACGCCGCGGGAAGGTCACTAAGGGGATCTTGTTTTTGCCCGACAATGCCCCAGCTCACCAGACGCTTGCATCCCAGAAGGAACTGGCCTACCTGGGCTTACAGTGTCTTGATCACCCACTCTATTCTCCGGATCTGGCCGCGTCGGACTACCACCTGTTCCCTGGACTGAAAAAACAATTGAAAGGTTGCCATTTTTCATCTGACGTGGAGGTCATTGCTGCCACGGAGACCTGGTTGGACGGACAGCCTTCTGAATTTTTTTGAGTGGCTTGCAAAAGTTAGAGCAACAGGCTAAGAAGTGTATTGAGCTTCGTGGGGAGTATGTTGAATAAATCCCGAGTTTTGTCGCTGTAGCTTGTTTCCTTCCTGGTTGTGCTAAGGACTTACCAGCACCCCCTTGTATCGTGTGCTATGAATATACTAGCATTGTAGGAGAACTTGCAGTTTTGTAGCTTAAGGGTAGAATATGGAAGTGGCAGGTTTCTCCAGAAGCTGGTAAATGTATACCACCATATATGGCATAATGTTGCAGAAGACTATTCTTGATATAGATGGTATTACCTAATACTTAAAATATGGCTGCCAGCACTGTAGCATCAGGATATTGAAGACCTTATATTCCAGAATGATAAGAGAATTGAAGTATGCATGACAGCCACTTAGTACTAAGAGATTTATAGTCCCTTTTACAAGTGTGGTAATATTTCAATGGCCTATGCCATAAAATATGAATCTAATGAGCTTTTTTCATTGTTGTTGCTTGAAGTCACTTTAAACTATGCATATTCTTATTTGCTTTGTTACACATGTAAAATATGTTTCACAGACACTTCAGTGGTAAGGCTGTTTGCTTGCAGAAGTGGTCTGTGAAACCAACAGATTTCACTCATGTGATGTAGGTGACAAGAGAGCAGAGTGTTGTGTTGTGTTAACTGTGCCTGCTAAATGCTTACCTGCACACATGAGGGAAATGAAGGTGGATGGTGAAGTAGTAAGCTGAATTTGGGGAATGATCAAGTGGGTAAAATATTGGGTTCTTTGTTTTCAGGTGAAAGTGTATGAAAAGAGTGAAATGTCCATAAAAGTATGGGAGAATTTTGGCATCAGAATGTGCTAATGTTCAAGGCTGAAAATATAAAAGGTTTCATTGTAAAGAGTTTTCACTGTAGCCAGTTTGTTTGGGAAGAGTTTTATGTGACAGGAAAGTCAGATACATTGTATGTGACCAATACTTGGATCCCAAAGGAGTTTTGTAACTGTTTCAGGGCCGAATTCACCATACCCATGGGACTACTGGCCGCGTGAAGATGGACGCTCAGACTGTGGCTATGTAGGTCTTACAAACCTTGGTGCAACTTGTTACATGGCATCTTGTATGCAGCATCTTTACATGATGCCACAGGCTCGCACCTCAATCCTTCGAGCAAAGTGTGATAACAATAGCAAACATGAGCATACACTTAGGGAGTTACAGAGAATGTTTGCATATCTTCTTGTAAGTGTAATAAGATACATATTCTAATTTCAGTCTTGGAGAATGTACAGTAGATGTCTGACAGGGATGTGCAAACAGTCTAATTGATGTATTGGATCTCACATTGTTTCTTCTTTGGACACACACTTTTCACTTACTTGTATCATCTAAGCAAAGGAAAGGTTTCTCTTGTTTCATGATATAAATCAAGCATGTGTCTTGTTCTTATAATAATGTATTGTATAGTGTTTTAAAATTCTGGTTGTCAATACACCATTATGTAGAGATAGAGATACTTTTTTTGGTTTGGGGAGGAGAGGAGAAGAGGGGGGAAACAATGGTGGGTGCTGATGACCACTGCATATTTCAGCAACATTTGGTGGAATTTCATACACATAGTGTTCACAGTATGCTACTGAATGTTGTACATCATCATCTCTCAGTGGCTACTTGTACCACGTATGTTACCAAAACAAACTTTGTTCAGAGTCAGTGGGCTCATATTGATGACTTTCTTGTGCAAAAACATTTTGTTAATGTTTGTATGAAGTTTGAGACTCCTGAAGTAGCCTGTGTAGATCAAGGAGATAGGTGGTCTTAGAGCAAGATACCATTCTTTATTGAAAGATTTTGGATCCTGATCTTCCGCACATAAATTTAAGGGTTTGTTTCTCCGGATGCATAGACTTTTGAAAATGCAGTTGCTTTTTTTGCCCTTTGGTTCACAGTCGACATGAAGAAAAGTTCCTCTCTTGTGATCTGCTATCATTGTAAGGTATAGAATGTCCTTCAGTGATGGACTGTGTTTGTTGCACCACAAAAATTATCCATAAATGTGAAACTTGAAACTGATGTACTCTTAAGTGTGCAGATACTTTAAAGTATTACATTTTTTTAGATCTCTCCAGTGATACCCCTGTTCTTTGTGTCTTCGTAACTCAGAATTTCCTTTTTTCACTGGTACAGAAAGATGACCAGCATGAGCACTTTCTTGTCACTGTATATTGTGGACACAGAATGTGCATCTGTGCTGACATACTTGCTTCTCAGAACTTGATTTAGCCTTGCATTTGATGTTAGCATCTCCAGAATAGCATAACATTCAAGTTATAAGTGGAAGGCTCCTGATTCGTACCAGAAACAGTGAGTTCTGGAAAGAACTTATGATACATTTTCTTCCTTAACTGTTCCAATTATGACTTCAGGAGTTATGAATTGTCAGTGTATATGTAATTTTTACATGTGACAAGTGTAGGATTATTTATGATGTTTTGCAGAATTCAGTGTGACTAACTGGATTGGCTCACTGTTAATAACCATGAGACGAATACCGGACTACAATTCTTGCATAGTCACTATGTTGTTTTACATTCTACAAAAATATCACCTCTACAAGTGTTGCATTTTCAGGAGATTTAATTGCCACTCAGACTATGCATGAGGGGAACTAGTGTTGTTCCCACCTATGGCTACCTTTGCATAATTAAAGCCTACTTATTACAGGATTCACCAACAGGTTCAATAATAGAAAATTCTACATTCCGCCCACACTATATTTATGTGCATTGTACTTATCCAAGAAAGAACAGGGACTTTTGCCCTAACAACATAAACTGATTGGTTTTTATAACCAAGATGAAAATTGTTTACTGCGCGGTACAAACTGGGTCTTTAAAGAAAACAATTTACGCTTCATGTTTAAAGGGTTAAATCATGAAGATATATTTCAGAGTACAGGCATAGCTGCACTTATGTGGTTTTTATGGTGTGGTCTGAAGTGCATTATGTTCATATCTGGTGAAAGTTCTACAGTTTAACAACTCGTTTGGGGTTGTGAGGCAATACATATGCATTATTGTACTGTAAGCCCCTCCCCCTTTTAAACAAGGAAAGTAAACATGAAATGTATCAAATGATACTTCTTTGTGCTTTGTTGTTTGCATTTAGGAAAGTGAAAGGAAAGCATATAATCCCAGGAGTTTTTGCAAGGTGTACACAATGGACCATCAGCCACTGAACACAGGAGAACAGAAAGATATGGCTGAATTCTTTATTGATTTAGTGTCAAAACTAGAGGAAATGACACCAGAACTGAAGAACCTAGTCAAAACATTATTTGGTGGTGTGATCAGTAACAATGTTGTGTCTCTGGTAAGTGATCTTATGCAGACATGGCAGTGGCAGTACTGTAAATATTTCTGTAGTATGTGTCTGCAGTTAATTGCCTTGGTCTCCCTTATTATAAGTTTTATTGCTTTTTGCTTTATCTTGTGCATTCACAGCAAATTACAGATATAACATTGGTTACCACAGTGATGCAGAATCATAACTCAGTGAAATGACTGAAAGGCCAGGATTTCCTCTCCCTCCCCCTGTGTCCCTCACTCCCCTCTCTTCATGCAGGGTAATGGGTGTTGGTTCAATGGTCTGCTGTTTCTCCTAATGTATAACTGCATCAACCTGTTACCTTAATTTGTAACTAAGGCCATACATCCTTGTGAGATTACCCTCCTTGCTGTCGGTTTTAACCTCCAGGGCAGTTAACAAAGTTTTTCTCGTTCAGGATATTCACATAGAGGCAGGTCTCATTTCACGCGATTTCTTTTTTCGCGATTTCATTTTAACAAGACTTGAAAATTTACACCACTTAACAAATTTATGCAGTAATTTTTTGTTTAGTGCAATTTGGCATAGATGACATGTGATAATTTTCAGTTTAGTGTGATTTGGCACGCGTGGTCCGTGTTGGAGTCTAGCAGAAAGTGATTTCACGGTCATGCCATCAGGCCCGTGTATGAATTGATTATGTTGCTGATATTAACACGCAGCTGCTCTAGTTCTCCCTTCACCAGCATTGGTATTTGTTTACCAAAATGAGTGACAAATGTAAATCTACATCACCTAGTGCAGTCCAAGTAAAAAATCAGCAAAAGACAGATGGTATTGAAGAGAAATTAGACATAATAAACTAACATGAAAGATGAAAGAATTGTTGACATAGGCCATAATGTTAGAGTTGCTCATAATAGCATATGTACAGTGCATGTTAATGCTGATACAATTGCAGAAAATGCTAGGCCAGGAACTACAGTGTTTGTTTAGCAAGACTACCACAGTCCTATAAGAATGAACCGTACCACAAACTATGGATATGAATCTGTTATGTTATTATTGCATTAGGAATAAACAAATATGTTGTATAGGTATGTATGTATACTGTGTATATATGGTATATACAGTAGATGTTTAGAGGGCCGTATGTCCACTAGTGGTAGTCATACGCTATGACGAGGTCATCAATCCCCTAACCCTCAGAAAAACACTGTTTTAAATGGGAATTTTGTTTTTGATTCGCACGACGTTTTTCAGGAACGTAACCCTGGCATAAAACGAGACCTGCCTTTAGTGACCAATGCTTTGGCACCAGAATTCAATAACATTAGTGAGCTACAGAAGCTGGAATTTAAATGGGACTGCATAAGAGCAGATATATGACATTCAGCATTTTGAGCATCACACTGTATGTTTTACATTCACATGTGCTTGCACACACACACACACACACACACATACACACACCGTTTGTTTCAGAAGGACTGAGTGAAGGTGGATGAGACAGACAGGATATGTAGCATGAATGACATTTGAGAATTGAATACAGAATTTTAAAAAAAATTTAAGGGAAGTGACCTAGGCATAGATAGGTGCTAATTTTCAAGTTAATCTTAATATAAAATGTAGAAGTGTGAATGGGTTGAGCTGACTCAGTGGTGGGCTTTTGTGAGCCTGATAATGATGAACCTTCAGGTTCTATAAAAAAAAGTGTAGGAAATCATGTCACCACATCACTTACTGTCATGTGCCTAGAACGTTCCTGCAGCAAGACATTTGTTACTTTTGTCGTTTTTTTTTATTGCTGAGAGACAGCATAGAAGTGAAGATCTTCATATGTGATGATCCTGCATTACATGTTGATATATTCGATGACATATGGCACTAACACACTAATGATTGTTATGTATAGGACTGTGACCATGTGAGTCGGACACTGGAAGAGTTTTATACCGTCCGCTGCCAGGTTGCTGATATGCGTAACCTCTATGAATCCCTGGATGAAGTGACAGTAAAGGATACACTTGAAGGTGACAACATGTACACATGCTCACAGTGTGGGAAGAAAGTGCGTGCAGAAAAGAGGTTGGTGATTTTGCAGTAACTTTATATACCTCCCTGGCTATATGTATGTTTCTGCCCCACTCTTCAGTAGTTGTGTCATTTTCTCTAAGCCTCCAGAATTATAGTTACCAGCTTTTTACTTGATTTTCCTTATACTTTGCTCACCCAGCTATTTTTAACTTTTATTTTTTATTAAAAAACAGGGTTAGTATTGTATTCACAAATGAAATACTTGGAAAAATTAAAACGAGATTCATTGGTTTTCAGGAAAACTTTCATGTGAAAACTGGTATAGTTTGGAACTTTTGTATCCTTTGAATGTTGGTATGAAATTATCATATCTCAGTTTTGCAGTGTATCGAGTTGTGGTTACTAACCAGCCAGACCAGAGATTGAGAGAGAATGGAGAGAGAAAGGAATGAAACTGTATGAAAGGATTTTTCATGTGAGATTATCTCTTTGTAAAGAACTTCGTTATAACCGAATTTTGAATCTCCAGAATTTTTCTGTGTTGAGGCTTTGTGATAAAATGTGCAGTGATGTCATGCATAACACATTGGATGTACAGAAGAATGTGTTCTATTTTATGTCCATCAGCAGTAATGTGTTACTTTTCTGTTTAAGGGCTTGCTTCAAGAAGCTGCCGCATATATTGTGTTTCAACACCATGAGGTATACTTTTAATATGGTAACAATGCTCAAGGAGAAAGTCAATACACATTTTTCATTTCCACTGAGACTAGATATGTCTGGCTATGTTGAAAAGCACCTCATGCCACATCATTATCAAGGTACATATATTGTGTTTGTCTGTATGTTAGTGATACAGAGCTTCAAGTTAAAACCTCTATTGCATTTCCTATAGGAAGGTATGTTTGTTGAAATCTGCTACAAGAAATTAAAAAGTCATGCCCACAGTAAGTTTTGTGATGGGACAATTTAATATCAGTAGCAGTTCAAGTGTCACTTTTGTGTTGCATGAGATACCTGCCAGGACGCAGTTGCCTTGAAGAGTATAGCAGTTGAATGCTAGTGTATAGTGTAACTGTTCATCTTGAAAAAAAAGGGTGTGTCTTTTTGGTATGAATTGTATTATGGCTAAGTCTGTATGTAATTTGTATGAAACATCCTAGTTAATGTTTTTTCAGATACCTGCTTTACTATCGTCAGACTGCAGTTTGAGTGCTCAAATTTGGAGTTAGGATTTTTACCTAAAAAGGAAACCATAAGTTCCTTTACTGTATTTTACACCTTCAGTAAACTGATATATGCAGTTGTGCACATACGTATTTTTTTCAGGCAGTCTGATTTATGGAGCGTGGCTCTTATGGCTACTTTGTTTGATAGTAGTTTTAGTATTTCTCATTTAGATTGTTTATAAGAGCAGAAGTATTGAAATTAAACAAAAGCACTCTCAGACTGGAGAACTCAAATGACTGCTGGTGGCATTTTTAGAATAAATGAGTAATTCCTTTCAGACAGCAGTTTTATTCTGGATGCTTGTGAGTGATGGTAATGAATCAGTGATTACAGTTGAAGATAGCTGTGTTGCCTTCATCTTTAGGGTAGAAATTCAACATCACATTAAAACCAATATTTGGTATAGGTATTGAAAGGAATATTTGTTAAAGGATGTTTATTTTCTGTGCAGAGGAGAAAAGAAAATCTCAGTTGCGTAAGTCAGAACACGCAAAAGAAGTGAAAGAAACAGTGCCTGCATCAAGTAATTGTGACTGTGGTAAATCTGATGTGTCAAAACATTCAGTGGAAGAAAAGGAAGACTGTGAAGACTCAGAATCTGAGGACTTCAATGAGTGCTATGAATATGACCTGATAGGTGTAACAGTGCATACGGGTACAGCAGATGGCGGTCATTATTATAGTTTTATTCGGGACCGCACTACTTCGAATCGTGACAAGTGGTTCCTTTTCAATGATGCCGAAGTTAAACCATTTGATCCAAATCAGATTGCCGCTGAATGCTTCGGGGGCGAAATGACGGTAAGTACGTAACACATATGGACCTCTTATAGTACATTTTATTAGGTAGAAACATTTCTTCAGTGTAGTAGAATAAAGGCCCATTACTGCATACTATTGGTAAGTAACACTGAAAGTGCATTTAGGACACATCATATATTTTTTTAACTTTAAATTACTTCATCATTATGGTCATTGTCATTGTTTTCATTTTTCACATTTATGTAATTGTTAAGAACTTAGTGGCATTTTGTACATTTTAAATGGTCTGAATTTTACTTAGCAGTTATAATCACTTGTCAGTTACTATTTTAAGGGGTGTTACTTTGAGAAGAATGTAAGTTGGTTAGTGTGTTTTGGATGATTATGTAAGACAGAAGGGTCCATTGTTGTTTCTACAGTTGGTCACTAGTGAGAAGGCATAGAATGACCTTGACTAAGAGGTGAAACTGGTGATTAATACCCCTTTAGAAATTTGAACTGCTGACTGGGTATGAGGGGTGAGTGCATGACTAAAACTGGCTAGTGCTTTTAACTGCTGTTGACTTTGACATGAGCCAGTACCTGGCATGAAGCACATCTCCAGAGACGTGGGGTTCTCTTGTCCACTGTACAAACAAAATGCAGACATGGAGCATATGATCCTTCAAAAAGCATACTTTGCTCAGCAGGTGATGTTCATACTGAACCTAACATAATTTTCTGATTCTGTGTTTCTTTTTCAGTACATTGAAATGTACAGATTTATGCCTAGATTTTCACAGTTTTATATGTAATAATGAAGTGTATGGTACAGACTGGAATTATTTTACTGCATTATTGTGGCGGTTTCTTGTTAGGATTAATAAAACTATATGTTTATCTGAAAATAACATGCACATTTTTTAGACTACAATAAGACTTTTTTGTAAAAACCATATTTACATGTATATTTACCACACATTTGATTAAAAAAGATTTGTCCAAAATTCGTGTTAGCTGTTAGCTGTTGGTACATAAAACTTGAGGATTGTTGAAAACAGTTTCACAATGTTTACATTTATTTACAATGATGTCAAAGTTAATTGCACGTGAAATGAAGTTGAAATATGCAAATTGTTTGTCCCCAAGTTCGCTAATGTTTAAATCAATCTTGTCTACTTGGTACTCTTCAGTTGTCATCTTCAGTCATTCCAACCTCTTTCTTAATGTCAAACTGATACTAACAACACTGGGTGAAACCACACTGGCACTATTTGCGCTGTTTTTATCATATAGAAATGTGTGCTATGATTTTTGTGACTGTTTCTAGTAAACAGTGTGTAGGAAACAAATATGCATGAATATGATGTGTTCAGTGATTGGCTCCATACCTTCTAACTACACTGCTCCTGCCATTTGTCTTACACAAAATTATGTCTAGTTTGATAGTGAAAATGTTCCCATTTCTTACTGTGACAATTACCAGAAATTTTTTTTTGTGTGTGTGGTAAATTTCCTTTTCAAATTGATTGGAATGGTTACATGCCCACAGCCAGTATTCTTGTATATATGGTATGCAGGTTCCAGTGTCACCCTGATTCACTGTGATCTCAGAACCGTGAATCTCCTTATGCACTGGCAGACAAATGTTGTTCAGCAAATGTACATTTATGTTCTCTGTAAGTGTTGGGAACAGAGGTGTACTAGTGCCCACACTTTCACAATTACCTGTATATATGACCATCCCTCACTTTAATGTGTTGTGTGCATTGTGCTAGTTCTCATGCAAGTTGGTGCACATGCCAGATCTGCTAGGGGAATAGAACCGTACGTTTACTGCTAGCATTCAGTATTCAAGTTATAGCTTGAATCAAATAGTTTCATGCAGGGTTTTTGTCACATCAGTTCAGACTTAAGTACAGGTGTTAACTTGGTTGAGGTTGGAACATTGTGTTTTATTTAAGTATAGTAGCTTCATTTTCAAGTGAATTTAATAGGAATGCAATTCACTTAATCATGTTTTTAATTTATGAGGGATTCATTATTTTCCATCCACAGTTCATGCAATGGTGAATGGAAGCTCCCATTAATTTACATAATTTTCTTCATTAATGCACTACGTGTCATCCCGTATTTATGTTATATGTTATCCCACAAAGAACTGTTATACCCACTGTTGCCCAGTCTGTCTTGAATACTGCAAACATACCATGTGGGCATCTCCTGGTGTGCGTCTTTTAGAACCATGTTCTTGTTTTATTTTAACATGAAGTGTAACTCATTAAGTAGCACAAGAACAAGCAAATTATACACCAAGCTCAAGGACAGTATCTGAACAAAACAGAGAGGAAGTAACAAAAGAGGGAAAATAAAATAATGATGGATTTCATAGTTACTGCTGATCACCGAGTATTGGTATGGTGATAACTTTAAGGAGGATTATGTACGTATGGTTTTAATCAAAGAAACGTAAGATAGTCTACTAGGAAGACATGGACATAGTTGGAAAGATAATACTAAAATTAGTTATAAAGAACTAAGGTGTGAATGTGTTGATTGAATTTGCCTTGCTCATGACCGCGTCCACTGGATCCCCTAGACTTACCAGTTTATGTTTCAAGTCTATCAGTGGAAATACGGAACACATGTATAACATCCTGAACAAGTGAAGTGTCTAAACTTCTAATGTTGTTCAGAACAAATTAAACCCCATTAGTAAGGCAGAAGATTAAGAAGTGCAATGTTAGTAGTCTGTGTAACAGTAATGTATTTTGTGCCTGGATTAGTGATGAATACAAAATGAGTATCTCATGCTTCTTTCTGTCTTGTAGAGTAAAACATATGACTCAGTAACGGACAAGTTTATGGACTTCAGCTTTGAGAAGACAAACAGCGCCTATATGTTATTCTATGAATGGTGCAGCCGTGATGGAGAACAGCGAGGCGCGAAAGAGGAGATTAGTGATCCAGAATGCACTTCCCCTTCCCCAGCAGCTTACCCAGAACCTAAATCTAGCTCTGACTCCAGACCTAACTTACAGCAGCAACAACAGCAGCAGCAGCAGCAGCAGCAGCAACAACAACAGAACTGCCCAACTTTTGAGCTGAGTAAAGAGCTTGAGGATTGGATTTGGCAAGACAATATGCACTTCCTGAAGGATAAGAATATCTTTGAGCATACATACTTCAAGTAAGTTGATGATTAGTGCTCAGCTAAGTAGCTCTGTGATAGTTGGCACCAGGTGTTTCAACATAACTAGTACTATTAACCTTTAACCTTTATCTTCCGAGCATTTAATTCAAAGTATCATGCCCATGGTATGGAGTTTTTTTTCATGATAGCCTTTTAAATTGTTTATGCATGTTTGTTTAAAAATAAATGTTTATATCTTATGAACCAAAGGTGATGAAATAATGAAATAAGCTGCATTGTTTTGGAAATAAATCGGTGATATAGCAGGTCATCAAAAAATGCAGTAGAAATGTTTAGCACCTATATGCAGAAAGCTAATTTAAAGAAATTTAATGATTTTAAATTTATTTTACTGACATTTCTGTATCGGGCCCCAAGTTTGCATAGGAAATTCCAGCTTCAGGATTTGTTGAGTTGTGCCCTGGCATGGTAGTTTCAGAAATATCATCTTATTACATACACACACACGCACACACACACACACACACACACACACACAACACACAGCACATACACACAACACACGCACGCGCACACTCACTCTCTCTCTCTCTCTCTCACTGCTCAGTCCCTTTTAGTGATAATATATCCTGACACCTTAACCACAAACAGTCTCTGTTTTGGCTGGGATAAAGACCAGAATGCCATATATGAGCCAACAGTATTGTATAGTTACATTTAAGCAGGGTACACAGCAAGAAAATGCTGCTACAAAAGATGCTGTCACTAGATGTTCCTTTGACTGCAGTGTGTGGCAAAGTGAATATCTTGTGAAGGGAATGAAACGTGCACTGTTACATAGCGAAACAAGAAACTTACGAAGTTTCAAAGCACGTGGGCAGGCTGCGAAATTCCTATTCATGAGGTACTTGGGTTCTTAATTGGACAAAGTGGCCAGAGCCTGTATCTAACCACCAACCATAATCTAATGCAGAGGTAATGAGTGGGGCTATAATTCTACTACTCTACATGAGTGTACACTGCATTTATATGGCATATCATATATTGAACATTTGGTACTCTCGGGGTTTAAATCACCATATCGTATGGAATGTTCTTTGCTTAAAGGTTAACATACAAATTGGAAAAACTGTTCTCTTGTATGTGTATCCTCTTCACTTGAAAGGGAAAACACTGTCCCACAATGGGCATTTAGGTTTAACAGTGCTTCAACTGAAGGAGAAGGGTGCATTTAAAAGGCCATACACTAAAGGTTAATACCATTTAACAAAATTCAAATACAGTTCCATCAACCATCGATCCTCACAACCTGTTTCAATAACATTCATAGTAATTTCGTCCTCTCATTTCTTTCCCGGTCTTTAAAGTGGCTACTTCTCGTGTAATTTTTCGGCAAGTTTCTATATGGATTTCCTGTGTCCACCATCCAAGCTGCATGCGTGTTTTCATGTATTTGCTTTGATTTCATAGCCCTGACAATACTAGGTAAGCCAGAAGGTGTAATAATTATGTATTTATTGTGTGTTTAATCTCTTTTAGGTTTCATTTCAGCATCCAATAGTCTGTTTCTTAATTTGTAATTGGGTTCCTGTTATTACATATCCTCAATATTTTCACTGCAATTTTGAAACCACACAAGTGGTTTTCCTTAATAAGTTCTCATCCCCATGATCACTTTTTCAAAGATCTATTTTAACACTTCCTTTGGTCTTCTTCTTACAAATGTCCTCTTTCCATATGTTTGCAGCTTACCTTTCTTGCTTATTTCTTACAGTTGTTGCCAGCTGCATATCCAACTATCTGATCTTCCTGAATTCAATAACCCTAACAGTACAGTAGGGTACCTATAATGGACTGGACATGCACTTTAATCTGGACATGCATTTTAGATGAATAGATGAGACTTATATACAGTTTGGTCAGGGTGTTGAAGAGAATATTTGGACCTAGGAGGGATGAGGTAATGGGGGAATGGAGGAGATTGCATAACGAGGAGCTAAATGACTTGTACTCCTCACCCAATATTGTGCGGGTGATAAAAACGAGAAGAATGAGATGGGCTGGACATGTGGCATGTATGGGTGAGGAGAGGGGGGTGTATAGGGTCTTGGTGGGGAAACCGGAGGGAAGGAGACCACTGGGGAGACCTAGGCGTAGATGGGTGGATAATATTAG
>Ga0123357_10005100_pt1 | contig 15652 bp, 8 predicted proteins | sample TergutEmb28metaG_FD_89873 | JGI IMG/M metagenome (GOLD analysis project Ga0123357, IMG submission 89873) | Embiratermes neotenicus P4 segment gut microbial communities from Petit-Saut dam, French Guiana - Emb289 P4 | ecosystem: Host-associated > Arthropoda: Insects > Digestive system > Gut ... | reverse complement strand
GTGTGTGTGTGTGTGTGTGTGTGTGTGTGTGTGAAGCCGGTGTAACGATTAGTTGGTAAGTGTCTCAATTTTGAATTTCACAACCGAAATACCGTGGACATATCTGCACTAAATTTACTGCTAAATTACTCTACATGTTTCGGGCGTCCATCGCGCCCATCATTACGTCCACAAAAGAGGTTGAAGAAATCCAGCGAGATGCAATATTATGCAGATATTTATTTACTGCTAAATTACTCTACATGTTTCGGGCGTCCATCGCGCCCATCATTAGGAGTACATAATACTGTAGTTGCAGACTCTGGTACAGATCTTACTATCTGGAAAGCAAGCTCCCTCAAACGTGACCACACGTGGCCACGTTTGAGGAAGCGATGGACGTCCGAAACATGTACAGTAATTTAGCAGTAAATAAATATCTGCATACTGTTGCATCTTGTTGGATTTCTTCAACCTAGATATCTGCGCTACTTTGGTCGTAACAGTTCACCTTGAAAATGTGTCGGCTATGGAAGAATTCAAATTTCTTCTTAATTTGTGCTCGTGGAACAGGATGTTTATTCCAAAATTTTTTACAAGTTACCTCCTTTAAATTTAACTTTCGCAGATTTACCCGAAACTCTCCTGTTGCAACAAGACGCTAGTATATCATGTTTCAAGAACCATCTTCACTCCAAGAATGGACGGTTGGAAGAGAGGCATCAGACCAAGGTCAAGAAGCTTTCAGTCATAAATAAGAGTTGCTTGCAATCGTATGGGCCAGTGGTTCATAAAGTGTGTTCCGCCGATCCCACGGGATCCATAAATACTCTTCTGTAATGGCTACTTTGAAGTTTACTTATTTTTTAATTAAATGATTAATGTTTTGTTAAACATAATCTAGGAGTTTCTTCAAGTGGCGATATATTTATTTCGCATAACCTTTAGAGTATCTAATTAAGAAACTTCCTGTACCCACGAAGCGCCCGACTTTCAGTTTAATTACGGTCCAATCATGCAATGCATTGTTGCATACGTATGTTGCAGACATGTATTCGTAGCTATCTAAAGTCAGTTCTGATATATAAGTTTTTAATTTTAGATACCTGCTATCTGGACACTGTATAGTTACGTGAGAAAATATGTGAGGATCCGTGGTTATTCGTCAAAGCCAAAAGGGGTCCGCGAGCAAAAAACTTTTGGGAGAGACTGGTATTCAGAAGTTTCGTCCGTATGATGAGGGTCATCACGTAAGCGAAGTCATTGATCACAGCACTCCGGTGAATCAATAGTGTAGTTTAAAAAAGTAATTCGGATAGGTCAGCACACCGTCCTCTGCAACCAGCAGGACTACAGATTTACGTTGACTTACCGGAAGGGTGTACCTAGGGATATGAGCCTGACGATTTGTACCTCTCGCCTAATATTATCTTAATGATCATATCAAGAATGACGAGACTGTTGGGACACGTGGCTCTTATGAGAGACAGTAGAGGTGCATCCAGAGTTCTGGTGGGAAACCGGGTAGAAAGGACTAGGAGGGAAACGTAGGGTCAGGTGTATATCAGGATATGTGAGCTCCTCGAATATGAGATGGAAAAGTGAAAATTTGTGGAGCCATTTGTTTTTTGTACACACAAGTTGCGAGACTACAGTGACATTCGCTCCGCTGCATGCACACTGAGCTATTATGAAAGTATGCCAGATTTCAGAAGTTTGTTCCAGAACCCGTCCAAGCATTCATTGCTTTTGTGGGGATCCTGTGTAAATGTCGCCCTTCTGTTTGTCGTATGTGGTAAAACAGAGGCGAATCCAAATTTTTATACTGCATAACCTCACACTGTTTCCTACACAACTGAAATTGTGGAGTCTTCAGAGAAGAAAAAGTCGTTGCACGCAGGACTAATATGGTGGACATAAATAAATTTGTAGTAACAAAATTAATTTAATAAATGCACATATACTAAATGGAATTCGAGAGTACCTAGAACGTAGGGGAGATGCAGTTTTCATCGTTAGGTACAGTTTATTCTATTCTTTGGGCTCGGAGTAGATTAGTCCGTACAGCGACACCCTACGGCTGGACGGCCCGGCATTCGAGCAATTTTTCTTCGCCAAAATCCGTACAGAATGACCGTGGGGTCCACCCAGCCTCCCTCGATGGGAACCACGGTTCTTCCGGACGTAAAGCGGCTGAGGTGCTGTACTGACACCACCACCGTCCAGCGCAGAAGTTAGCTGTACCCAGTGTCGGCTCGTGTTAATTTCTTAAGGTAGTGCTAACGCTAGGAATACTACATGATTAATCCGACTGGCTTAATTTAACTCTCCATGTTTTTTTTTTTTTATTTTCAGCTTTGATGAAACACTGCAAATCTTTAAAGTATCTATAAAAAGCATTCACACGAATACATGTAATAATTTGTTTTTGATTTTGATAAAACAAATTAAAAACAGCGAACATATATTCGAAGTCCCCCTTGACACATTCTATGGACTGCATTAACTGCAGCCCGGCCAGCGATCTAGCTCGCTGTTTCTCCCACCACTCGTCCTACCTCTGCTGACATAATCAAAACAACGTCTGTGTAAGGCACAGCCCGCTGGCTTTTCTCTTTTTCCGTAGCGCTTGGATTTCTTCCGGAGTATTTGAATTTAAAATGATTCATTCTTATTCTTTTGAAGAATTTGACGTGTATCCTTACAAAACATTCATCCCATGTTTATTGGACCGTGCATCATCTTGATAGTTGAATAAAGAGAGCCCAACTTGATGTCACTTGCTTTATTATTTCTTTATTTAATGCTCAACATGTTTCGGATGTCAATATATCCATCCTCAGGAGCTTGCGACTTACCACGTATTTGTTGAGTTATTTCATGGGTTGTATTGCTCTGGTTCGATGTGTGTTGGTGTTACGTTGTGGTTTGGCTGTGGTGGTGTGGTATCCGTATGCAGGTTGAGGCACTAGTGCAACAAATAAGTCGCAAGCTCTTGAGGATGGATGTATTAACATCCGAAATATGTTGAGCATTAAATAAAGAAATAATAAAGCAAGTGACATCAAGTTGGTCTCTCTTTACTCAACCATCTATTATTACTTTAATGATGCCATGGGAGGAGTAGTGTCGTCTAGATATCAATAGGATATCCGCTGCTTAATAAAGAAAGAACGAGATCATCGGAATGAACTCCACCAGTATAACTGTCCCAGGACTGGGCCAGTTCTTTTGTAAGTATATACATTATTTCATTTTTTTAGCTTTCGCCGTGTTCTAAATGTAATTTGTTCTTTTTGGGTAATTCTCCGGCGTCTGAGTTCTAATTGCCGACGTTTCGGAACTCACTATCGGTTCCATCTTCATAGGCAGGTGAATGAAGTATGATTCATACTTCATTCACCTGCCTATGAAGATGGAACCGATAGTGAGTTCCGAAACGTCGGCAATTAGAACTCAGACGCCGGGGAATTACCCAAAAAGGAACAAATTATGTACATTATTTCTTTGCGAAATGCAAACATCCATTCCCAAGAATGCCGGTAAAGTACTTCTCAAGGTGCAGACCATTTCCTGTACCTAAAGTGGCCAAAGTATTTAATGACGAATGATGGACAAGTAACATATCTGTCATCTGAACGCAATTACACGAAGTATGATTTGGTTTATATATTTCATATTGTTTTATTTAATAGACTATTAAACCCCAACATTCCAAGTAGGTGTTATTGCATCACCTTGAACCTCCCTGCCAGCGACCCTGCCCATATCTGCGATCCTTGTTTAAAGTAAGCCCTAAAAGTAAGTCCTATAGGAACAAAAGAAACACCACAAGTAGAGAGAAAAGGGTATAAACCACATAGAACCAGCAAATGAAGAAGAACCATATCAACGCATAGAAAATACATCACCAAAAACAAAACCAGCCATCTCATAACCAAATCAACCACCTATAAACACCACAAATAATGTAAGGAATTTTAAATAATAAGGTAAACAAGTCACAGAAGGAGTAGCACAAATCAGCCACAAAAGAACATCACCACCAAAAATAGATCTAATCAACAAACCAGTTCTAACAAGCATTATATTATAACTAGTTTCAACCTTAGAACAAGAGGGAACAAAATTAAAATCCCTTGGATGTAACGGATCCTTTAAATTAAGTGTCTCTTTTTATGTGCATCTCGTGTGGCACAATTTGGTGAAACGCGAAGTAGAATGCGACTACATAATAGAAGTAATATTACGTCTTCATTCTTAGGCATGCTTGCAAAATTTCGAAAACCGACTGTTATCTTCGTTATGAAATTTGATATTTGAGTATTTTCGAAAATTTCTCGAGAAAGTTCAACTTTCTTTAAAGTCTGACAGAATAATGGGTATTTCATGTGAAAATGCGTGTACATTTGTGATAATATATCTTTGAATTCTTCTTATAAAGAGGTAAGTTTAAAAAAAAAGGTTCTAGACAGTAAATCAAAACACACATTACGAAGGGTGCTGATAAATCCTTAGCCCGGCCAGGAAGGAAACAAGCTACAGCGACCGAAATCGGAATGTATTCAACGTACTCCCCATGAAGCTCAATTCACTTCTTAGCCCGTTGCTCTAACTTTTGTAAGTCACTAAAAAAAATCAGAATCTTGTCCGTCCAACCAGTTCTCCGCGGCATCAAAGACCTCCACGTCGGACGAAAAATGGCGACCTTTCAATTGTTTTCTTCAGTCTAGGGAATAGGTGGTAGTCCGATGGGGCCAGATCCGGAGAATAGGCTGGGTGATCAAGACATTGGAAGCCCAGGTAGGCCAGTTTCTTCTGGGTTGCAAGTGCCCGGTCATTGTCATGCAAGAACTAGACCCCCCTTGGTGAACTTCCCGCGGCGTTTTTCCTTCAAAATGTCCTTCAATTGCACCAGCAGATATGAGAAATACTCCGCGTTGATAGTCTGGCTCTTTGGAAATTAATCAATGAGGAGGGTGCCGTTTTGATCCCAAAAAAAATCTAGGCGAGAACTTTCCCAGCGGATTTTTACACTCGGAATTTTTGGAGGCGGAGCGGGGTGTGCCGCTATGCTGCCACCCCATTGATTGTTGCTTTGTATCCGGGTCATAGTGATATAACCAGGTTTCGTCCATGGTCACCAATCGTGACAGGATATCTTTTGGATCGCGCCGGAAAAATTCCAAAATTTTCTCAGAGGACTGGCACCGTTGACGTTTTTGATTCGCGTTCAGGCACTTCGGGACCCACTTCGCGGAGAGCTTCTGCATGTCCAGATCTTCATGAATGATGGATCCATTAAGCCATGCCCACGGGGCCTGGCTCAAAGAGCGTCTCCATGCGGAAGTGAACTTCATTTTTCCCCCCTTTTTCCCTTCACCATCTCTTGGCTGTTGTCCGCGGATTGGCTCCTGTGAGTGGGTGTGGGGGAAAGTTGGGGGTGGTAGTCGTAAGACTTTCGGTAAGAAAGACAGTGCCTAGGAACGGGACTTGCTCTACAGACGTGACTTGCTTTACAACCAGCATCAGGACTCCAAAAGGACGGTCCGGCCTACCTGGGGCAACCTGTTTGGCGAGTAGTTCCTGCTACATACGGGACCGGTTGTCGAATATTCACGTGAGTTAGAAATTTGGGTTTAATTTTACATTTCTAAATTCTTACGGGTTTGGTTTTGTGCGTACATACTCGACACCGGCCCCCCGCCGTGAGGCCGGCTCGAGAGCTGAGGGAGGTCGGAAATAGCGATGTGTTCTTCTGGTGTATTTTGTATCTTACTATGTAAAGTTAGGAAAGAACCATCAGTACACTTGTACGGGCCGAAATATTTATGAGGGTCGAGTACCTGAGATAGGGTTGTGTTGTCCGGGGATTGCCTCCCCGCTGTGCTAGTCAGGCAGGTCATAGTTTTTTGTTACTCTGTTCGAAGCCTTGCTGTGGCCGCTTGAATTAGAGCAGGCTTGAACACGCACGTTCTCTGGGTGCGTCGTTAAATTTCGTAGAGTATGTTTGTAGTTTTGGACTTGATGCATGGCCGTGCTGTTTTGCATAATTGTATGTTATTTGTAACTTATGCTGGAAGCTTTGTATTGCTGTAATGGCTGTGCTCTTTGTATTATTCACTGCTTATCTGTAACTGTGGTGGAAGCCTGGCTGTGGCCAGTGGCAATAGAGCAGGCCTGAACACGCACGTTCTGGAGTGCGTCGTTAAATTTTGGAAGAATATACGTGAATCGTATATCAGGCGCTAGTCGCCGTCTGGTGTTGTAATAAGCTGTATTTGCTTCTGGTGTTATCTAATAAGTGTGAGACTGGGTTTTTACTTTTAATTTTATATAGTATTATTTTGTGCATTGAAATATTTGTGTTGCACGTGAGGGCTGTTATTGTATGAGGTTCGATCTTAAATCTCCTCCACTAGAGCCTATCGTTGCGGCGGCCGACCGCCCAAACGACGTGATGGGGGCATACATAGTGCCGAGCCCCCACTGTTTTCCACCTAGTGGGGCTCGCCATCCCGCTCACGTGAAATGTCCACTTGCTCAGCTGTTGATTTAGCCGAAATCCGGCGGTCTTCCAAGATTAGCTCGTGAATTTGATCAGTAATCTCAGAGGTGGTCACTGTTTGGGTCGTCCAAACGAGACGCATCACAGTTGGAAAAATCGCCACTTTTAAACTGGGCCACCCAGTTTTGAACGTTGGCATACGATGGTGCATTTTTCTGTCAGAATGGCGTGAATTTCCTTCGGCGACTTGCCTTGCAGGGAAAAAAAAAAAAAAAAAAAAAACTTGATGACAGCTCGCATCTCCATGTTGTTGATATCGCGCGCGTCGCCTGACGTGCTTCCTTTCAGCCTCTGTAACAATAAAATGACGTGCTGTTCGGCACGTGGACAGACCCTCTTCCCAACGACACTATCTATTCCGTCCTACGACATCGGTAAGTAGGTCGGGCTAAGGATTTATCAGCACCCCCTCGTGTATATTCAATAACCTCGTTTCCGAATATCGTTTCGTTATGAGATAATGTGGATTAATTAAAAAAAAAGAGCCAGACAGGCTACATCTGAAAATATAATTTGGCGCATGGGCTTTGCTTGGCAGATAAGTAAAGCAAAGATACACAGACGCAAAATAATTAATAATTTTTCCTTTTCTACAGCAAAAGTGGTTAACGCCGCATAGACTAGTAAATATTTATCGAAGGCTCTTCAGTGTCAAGTATTTCACTGAAGGTGCCTGAATTGATTGATCCTGAATCGGGAGGCACTATTGTCTTCGAAACATCGGTAACTTCTTACAAGGTCAAGCAGTCCCGTTACAGGCCTGGAGTGGCCCAGAGGGTTCCAGGAATTGAAAGTTCCCAGATTTCGTGACAACAGCACAGGATGGTGGTAGGTTGTCAGCCTTACGCACCGGCCGCCTTTACCCCAGGAAATACTCCTGGTACTCACTTCTGTTAGAGGTTGAGTCGACCCCAGGGCCATAGTGCGATCGGAAGGATTTTATAGCAATGAAAAATCCACTGACATCAGCTGAGATCGAACCAGCGACCATCCGATTTGTATCACCACACCTTAACCACTGTGCTACTACGGTCCTCAAATTCTTACAAGACAACAATAAATTCCCAGAAGACTTGAATCTCCAGCATCACCGGTGGCTGCAGTAACCTCAAATGTCGCAATAGGCCTACAATGACCTCTTCTTCGACTATACCTATTAAAAACATCATTACATTTGTCTAACAAAGTTACGATAATATGAGAATCTTTAGGCTTTCTGACCCGTAAATTTGGGGTTTCATTTCCACAAAGATACAGCGGGTCAACAGTGGATGATGGATGCCAATCACACAGTCATTCGTCGGAATGTACCAGAAAAATGGAGACCTCAAACTGACAATCAACAGTTTTTGTTGTTAGTAATATGTCCCTAAACTAACTAAATATTCTCTGTGACAATACTTACTGCCTCACTTGATGCACTTCACTGTTACACAAGACAATAGGAGCTAAAACATTTCATCTTCCAAAACGGGTTTCTTTTCCCTTGCAGTTCAGTTACTGTAGTTTTAGTGTCGTCTGAATTGAGACGATTTCGTAAGTTAGAATTTAAAAAGTAACAGCTCTATGGCGGTGAGTATCCATGCTAGTAATTGAACAGATGCACTCAAAAAGAGCATTCAGTTCAGGTCACTATTAACAATAGCTGCATGGAAAATATTTCGTCCTTTACCTACTTTACACGTTTTAAATGTGTTATTTAAACGCTTCCAGTTGCTAAGATTGTATAATGTGGGTGACAAATGGATGGATATGGAGCAATGGTTGAATTATACTGAGTGGGAAATGCAGAAATAATAATAATTAATATGTCACAGCAACATCATCACCCTCTGAGACTTCTATATGTTGCCGTCTTCTCCCATTTCCTAATTATCCTCATTACATTTTAATGCTGTTCTACTCTTTCCAGAATATCTTTACTACTACTTAAATCGTCTCCTGCAACAAATTCCTCCATTCATAGAGTACCAATTAACCATACACTTGTGTCTCAGGATTCATTTGTACTTCGTTCTGAAACTTTGTATTTTGTATTATAGCAATTTGCGGAATTTTTTTCGTAAATTCATTGTGTAGGTCTTTCGCTTTGTGTTACAAAATCTGCAGCAGATCCACTGCAAATGGAGAAAACCGAATAAATTTTCCTTGAAGAAGAAAGGAGGAAACAGAATAAAACAGGCAACCCAAAGGAATAAACAGCAAGGACACATGCAATAGTCCATGAGGGCAAGAAGGACTTATTTCATTACCATCAGGTAAGTAACTCGACGGCAGAAGGTGGAAGTGGAAAACATGATATCACCTTGTACGAACGGAAGGAACCTTCGCCCAAAAGAGGTAGGCCGCCCACTTTTGTTGTTGAATCAGCTATCAACCTCACATACCAAAAAAAGGTACAATTGTAGTAATGAAAGAGTTTTACAGTCCTTACATGAAAATATATGCATTACATTCACAAACGAAACTGCCTAAAGTCCACTTTCTTTGAATTCTAAGAGACAGTCTAATGCTTGAGCTCCTGTAAGAATTCCTGGCCATCTGCCGTGCGTCCCGCAGTTTAATGTTTCCCCTCTTTTCTTCTTGAGGGGCCATCCCGAGTTTTATTTTCGAATAGAAAACGCAATTCTTCTTCCTCACATGGTGTAGCAGAACGTGCATTTTTCGGTATTACATTCTGTGCCGTGAGTTGAATAAAAGACGCGTTTGTACACTGGCAGCTGATATGATGACATAATGCATTCGCGGCGTGATCGCTATGCGACGTGGTTGGTAAGAGGTAGCAGTGCATTCGTTGTGGAGGGTATGCAGTTCTATAATGTGTGTTGCAGCGCCTGTGTGCTGGGGTGCGGTTTTAATTGAAGATGTCTGTGTTCATGCTAACGGTGTCTATTACAGTCTATTGTTGCTCAGTGATTATCGCACATACTGCTATTGTTAAATTCAGAGCAGCTTAAATTCGTGCACTGCCTGCTACCATTCAGTCCAGACACATCCTCCTTCATATTTTTATCGAAAACTGTGAAGATGAAAACATGGAGAACTATAACGTTGCTTGTCGTGCGGGTGCGAAACGTGGTCTCTTTAAATAAGGGAAGAACTGAAGCGAGGGGTGTTCGAGAATATGGCGCAGAGGAAGGTAATTGCGACTTAGAAAAAGGAGGCTAAAAAGAACCGCTTGATGAAGATTTCCCTACTTGCACGCCTCGTCAAATATTATTAGTATGATCAAATCAAGGATGTTGAGATGGGAGGGGCATGTGGCACGCACTGCGGAACAGGCGAAATACATAAAGCGTTTTGCTGGGGGTCGTGAACGGAAGAAGCAGCTTAGAAGGTCTAGCAGTAGATGTAAGGATTTTTTAATATTATTTGTACCGTGCATTGGCACGGTACAAATAATATAAAAAAATGTGAGGATAGTGTTAGAATGAATCTTAAAATAACAAAATGGGACGATTTAGCTGGCTAAAACGGAACAGGTGGCACTTTCTTGAAAACAAAGTAATGGATGTTGTGTTTCCAACAAAACTTGCGAATTAATTAGCTACGTGTGGAAATACAAGCTACTCGATAGAGTAGGAAAGTTTGTGAGACCTGTGTAAAATCAGCAGGCTTATTCCATGGTTGACTGAAAGCCAGTTTTCTCTGTATTACTGCAGTAGAGAAATGGCTGAATACGTGAGCACAGAGCAAAAACACCAGATCTGAAGAAATTAACTCCGCGCCTCCCACCACTTTTGGGAAAGATGCCGTATTGAAACTGAATATTATCTGAGAATGTTCCAAATCATTTCCATACCACAAAGGTAAAAGCTGTCTCTGTCCACGCCATGATGGCATGTAGAGGTACATCCACTCATTCTTAACGTCGATGCTAGATGGAAGTACTGGTACTGACTGAGGAGTTTTCAGTTGACCTTGGCAGTTGTTTGCACCAGGGAAAGCCGACATTTCCTTGTGTGTGAACAGTAACCGATGTATTCCCGTTAAAAATACAATGGACAGAAGTGCAGTCGCCTTCTGAGCATGCGATATAATACTGTCTGCAGTGTTCCATGTGATTATAGCTATGTATAAATTTCACTTAGACTTCTTGTGAATGAAAAACCAAACAAATGGAGACCAGTGGACAGAACGTTGACATGATCTGTATGATGTTTTCTCCAAACCGCCGTCGTGAGTGTTAAGAGATTCTACCCAGGTTGTGCAGGTCAACTGTTCTGTAGGATAAGGGACAGTAAGCGGTCAGCATCACTCTCCGGCTGATTTACGTCCGGGAAAGAACCTTGTTACTGATTGAATAGGAGGCTCTTTGGGGCCCAGTGTGGATCTGGTTTTTCGGGGAACAAAAAAGCTTCTTGTTCCTCCCGGTATTCGAACCCCGGAGCTTCCACCCATCGCTTCATATTTATACTAACTACGCGTTCCCATCTCACCCGTAGCTGTTTATACCCTATTCAAACCAGTAATAACAACTGCAATAACTTCATGAAGCAGAATACTTCTTAAAAGTTAATAAAATGTTCCTCAACTGGTCAAGAATGTTACCTCATTTAACAAAACCCGAAAATCCATTACCGTTTTCACAGGATCCCGCCGTCTGTCTCTATCCTGAACACGAATAATCCAGCCCAAGCCACGCCATCCCATTCCTTTAGGTCCATTTGAGTATTAAGCCCATCAACGCGCAGGTTTCCCCACCAAAATCTTGTATTCATTTCTATTCTCACCCAAAGTACCAAATACCACGCTTACCTCATCCTCCTCTTTTTATATCCGTAATATTATTTGAAGGGGGGTACAATTCATGCACCTGCTTACACACGTATCCTTGCGAACTGCACAATTTTGCATCACGTCTAACGAAATATTGGTTTGTGTACACAAACGAATGTAAAGACGACGTAAACTAATGCAGTGTATCTCTCCATGTAAGGCTATATTCATAAGAACATTCCTTCTTCTGAGCAGCTGGCAGTCCCATCTAATGCTGCAGACAGGAGTAACAATTAAAGTGGCGTGTTCCCTCGCCTGGCAAATTCGACCGTGTTAACGTAGGCAGAATTTGTGTAGACATAAATTCCCTTCTTTAAATGTCACATTGAATTTAATATAGCCAGTTCACTACACACAGATGTTTCTTTAGCGTGGAACTCAGTACTGCAGAGCGGGTGGCGTCATCGTTCGTAATGCAGGCCGTTGATATAGTCCGCTCTACGGCGCGGAAATGGGCACTTCATAGCGCGTAGCATTAATGGTCGTTACCCAGCAGTGGAGCTATGAGTAGGTTCCGCCTAAACCTGTGCATACACTTTACTGATACGTTGTTCTCAAGTGCCAGTAAGTGTCCTACGGCCTATTAGAAGAAGTATTTAATTCAAATATCGACGTCGTCTGCTACCTTTTCTAAAGTGCGTCGCAATTTCCACCAGTTTCATGCTGGGATAGCAACCGTGTCTGTTTTCTCCCGGGTCCTTCCCTGACCCACGTTCCAAGCAATGCCACAACGAATTGCAGTGTCACTTTTCGACCTTCGTTATTCTTCCAAGCTAATTACGTCCCTTCCTAATTGATTTAAAAAACAGTTTCGAAGTCAATAGATTATTTTACGCCCATTTCTAATTTTAAGGAGCCTAGCCAATGACGAATTGAAAAGTTAAATGTAAAATTGTGATCTGCACTGCCCTATTTTGAGTTATGACGTGGTGCAGTCTCGTAGGTATATACCAACTTTTAAGAGAAACATATGGAAGTAAAATTGCTACTTAAACTCGTTCTATCCTCCATCTTCAGCAGTTGAAACAATATAAGAATAGCCTTTTCAATAAGTGTATTCAATTTTTCTCGACATAAAAACAATCAGATTAAATTGCTACAGAATTTAAAAGTACACTTTTCACTGCCCCGTAATTTCTAACAAAATGGTCTGAAAAATCCACTTATAGAATATATAAACTTTCCCTGTTGTCTTAGTAACCAACTTAATTCACAAATTCTTGTTTTATAATAAGTTTATTATATTCCTCTACATGTTTCGAGCACTTTTGTGCTCATCATCAGGAGGTCAAAATTGTATTATACAGCAGCTGGTATCATCACACTCTGTTGGTGGCCGACCGGTGCACACCTGTGCACCGGTCAGCCACCTACAGAGTGCGATGATACCAGCTGCTGTATAATACAATTTTGACCTCCTGATGATGAGCACAAAAGTGCTCGAAACATGTAGAGGAATATAATAAACTTATTATAAAACAATAATTTTTGCATTAAGTTGGTCAGATACTAAGATTGTACTCAGATGCACGGTCAGCAAAACATCAACAATTCCCCGTTGTCGTTCGTGATTTTCAAGATGATATTTCATAATTTTAGCACATTTAAAAAGACTATATATTCAAACGAAATTGATTCCCAGAGCTTTTGAATCTCCCGAATTGCATCCAAATCACTTTCCGATTACGCCCGTTCCTGTTTCAAATCGATAGCACATAAAGTTGTAAAGAATGGCATCCTCTTGAAAATAAAACGTGTTTTTGATTACTGTAATATGTCCGTCCATCAGCACATGTTTTTCTGCACAGAAACATTTCGTTCATCAGCACAGGCAATTAAGCAACGAACACGCTCTTCAGCGTGGGAGGGCTCAGAAGGGAATCTGCTGTGATTGATGGGTAACTTGTTTAACGACGTTACGTCTACTATAGTATTATAACCTAACCCAACACATCAGTCGTTTCGCATATCTTAATCTCAGGGAATCTAAGTGTTCTAAGTAGCAAATCGGGAATAAATAACTGTACACCATAAAGTATTCTTCGTATTATTTCACCAGATTATTAAAGTTTATAGATGTTTGCTTGTATGGAGGCGCCGTTGAAAATCTTTGCACTATTAGCCTCGTATCATGTACACAACTTCTCACATCCTGGGTAGGAAACGGACTGCTTACTTACCTTAACCTTTTGGCGCCGGAATTATTTTTTTAAATTTTAGTACACACTGTATATAAAATGTGAATAATACAGGAACCAAATACATTAGAATTATGAAACAAACTGCATTTTGAAGAGAAAAAACGGAGAGCATATACCATGTTTAAAGTATTCAGTACCTATATTTGTTGAATAAATATATAAAATGCAACGTTTAGAGGTTAGCGGTGCGGTACGACCACTATAGTGGTCGTTAGGCGTCAAACGGTTAATGTTTCAACCTCGCACAGTTCAAATCCATCCCTCCTTAAATATTTTTACTCTTCCCAATAAGCTAACAGTTTAAATCCCATTACTCCCTAATAAAATCAACATTCAAAACTTCAATACTTTGTTTCTATTGGCTGACGTAACACTGTTCCCGTATCACACTAGCATAATCTCCCCGTGTCTTACTCTCCTCTCTCTCTCTCTCCCTCCCTCTGCCACTCTCTCACTCTCTCTAACCCTCTATCCCTGTAAGCTGCTATACAAATCCGTTACACTCGCCATTCAACCCAAACTAACTTACTGATTAAAACAAATCCACCCAATCTATCAAATATAAAACTTTAACACCTCATAGAACTTAAACTAACTATAACGGTTATAGTATGGCGACCATTTAAGGTATTACATTGCAAGTCACGAGCTGTTGTTGAAATATTTACGTGGTGGAAAGTACGAGATATAAAGCACAGGGGGTCATGAGGAAAATAGCAGGGATAGCGTCGTAAAGGGTAGCGGTCACATCACGATGTTACAACAGTTCAAATAGCAGGGATAGCGTCGTAAAGGGTAGCGGTCACATCACGATGTTACAACAGTTCAAATACCCCGCCATCAATGTAATATCCCTGCACCAAGTCCAGGTCCTAGTATAGAAGGAATATTAGGATTCGTCAATATTTTTCCTACCTGCGTACAACCGACAAATGAGAGTTCGTAGTTCAAAACGGCAGGCAGCTGAAATAGACCGAAGAAAGTTGACATTCTGCTGGCATTTGTAATAATCAAATCCTTCAATGTACAGACACATGAACACTTGTTAACGAATACAGATATAATAAATGAACCCAATGTACAGTTCAATGTACAGACAAATGAACACTTGTTAACGAATACAGTGATACCTCGGCTAACGAGTGACCCTGCTAACGAATTTTTCGGCTAACGAAGATGTTTTTCGCTATTTTTCGGACTCGGCTAACGAATATGGATTCGGCCAACGAATGCTTTAGTGGATGTGCGCGCTAACATAAAGCAGCAAACATGAACGGTCGGGCCATTCCAGGAGCTCGTTTCGGCTAACGAATGCGATTCCGGAAATAATTGTCTTCGTTAGCCGAAGTATCACTGTACAGCTATAATAAATGGACCCAATGTAAAGTTGCGTGTAACAAGAATACACAAAAGCTTTTGTTACACCTTTCTGGAGACCTTTACTTTCAATGCGCAACACTGTTAGGTAGTACTGTACGTACATTTCTTTCTTGTTTGACGTATTTACGCACCTCACGATTTCTTTTCAGTCCATGCCTAGTTGCGCCATCACCCTGTTAAACCCGCCGTTTGCCATCTTGAAAACGAGTTCTGTCTTCTACTTTCCTGTACCTTATCCCACCCTATGTCCCGTAATTTCCATAATTGTTGATCGATTTTTGTGAAATTTAGTATTTGAGGTCCGAAGGTTTAGCAAATGCGAGTTTCCTAACAATCCGTATCATGAGAGTGGGAATAAATTTCTGATCACAGTGAAAAACTTACCGAACACCAAAAAATTCGCTCTTCTGTAACGTAAACTTAATGTACAGGGTGCATATAAATTATCGGAGGATTTTGCAAAAATTATCGGAGGATTTTGCAAAACCATATTTTCTTCCTTTGGGGTTTCGTCCAGGACAATGTTTACGTCCCACCACTTCCAAAGACACTGCCACAATTGCGAGAGCGCATCAACACCGCAATTGGGAACGTTACACAGGACGTGCTTGAGAGGGTTTGGCGGGAATGGGAGTATCGCCTGGACATCTGCCGTGTCACAAGAGGGGCGCACATCGAATGCATTTCAGGTCACTATGAAACTGCAAACATTCCTCTTTCAAATGGTAGTAACGTCATGTATTTC
>Ga0123357_10005099_pt1 | contig 15652 bp, 10 predicted proteins | sample TergutEmb28metaG_FD_89873 | JGI IMG/M metagenome (GOLD analysis project Ga0123357, IMG submission 89873) | Embiratermes neotenicus P4 segment gut microbial communities from Petit-Saut dam, French Guiana - Emb289 P4 | ecosystem: Host-associated > Arthropoda: Insects > Digestive system > Gut ... | reverse complement strand
CCCCCCCCCCCCCCCGAACAAAATTCCTGGGTACGCCACTGATCGTATCGACCATATTTTAGGTTTCTCTCTCTTCATCCTACGTATCTACCATATTTCTTGAACAATTTGGGTACAACTCGGTAAGGATCTCAATGTAACGTCGTCAGTAATCTTAGAGTTACGTGCAGGTAGGTGCAGTGATGCCATACATTACTTAGGGGCGTAAATTAATCCATACCCATACTTTCCATATTTATCGTCCGAGTGTGGCGAAGTTAGGTACAAAGAAAGCGCACACAACGCTGTCCAGCATTTTGCGAGTTTCGTGAAAATCGTAGCAGGAAAGGCCGCAATTTTCTTGCGGGCGTAAATTAAATTACATTTACGCATGCACCATGAAACCGCATGACATTCTGAAAGTTAAGAACGCGTTCGTAGAATCTGTATATTATGTCCCCGTATGTGCAATTGGTCGCTTATTACGCACGTACCTCCACCTCGATTCCCTCTGGCACACGTGATTGTCAAAAGCACCATTACACGAGAAATGTTTATCATACTCATGCGCACTTTGACAGCGTATGTCCCGCGAGAATTTGAACGATGCCGAGGAAAAGGGTTCCACTGAGGCAAATATTGTCATTTGTACCTGTATGCAGCATTCACGAACTACTGCGATGTATGGCATCTCATCCATAACGAATGCGGACAAGTTACAACAGTCTTCCATAATCCTTATTTCATAAATTAATAACTGTGTTCGTTCACCTACTCAAAGTTGCTATTTATATTACTCGGACTACGTCTTGGGTATGTCGGAGATTAAGTACTTGGCTGGCTTGCGAAAATATGTTAAAAAAGACAACAGCTTACTTCACCGTTAGCGATTAGTACTTTCAATGCTGTATCTGAATTTTTCAAGTGAATTTTGATAATGGCGTGTTCCTACGTCTGATGGCATACACAAATTAGAACACCGCTCCTGTTCATACACAAAACCTGTTGACTAATTTTTAGTTTGTGCTGCTTTTCAGTTTATAATTTTTGAGATCATACGTCTTACGCCATTTGACACCCATCGCTTCAAAGTTGCAATCTAAATCTAAACACTTCATAGGTGGCGGGCGACTGGTCGGTTTACTACCGGCTGGATATTCAACACGTAAAACGTGCCCCACTGCTTCTTCAAAACACAAGAAGAAAACATGAAGTACTTTGTGTTTCGTACATACCTCGTCAGCACGTCACCTAAAACAGTTCCTTCGTATGCAGGGATCTGGAGTAACACATCGTACGTCAAAATGCGATTCCATATAACGCATTCATTCACTATACAAATATAGATGCGATTCCACCGTACCTCAGTCACCTTCCTGGAGCCATTATACCACACTTGCCTTGCTTCTGTATCATTTTAGGAATGTGTACAAGATTTAACACTCCTATTGGCCAAGACGTAAATGGCATTACAATCCTATTGGTCTAAGAGTGTGGGTGGGACATCTCTTGCAGCATAACCTGTTGGAAAATGATGGAAACAACTACCCCCAGAGCAACCGGCCTCGATGCCTCAGTCACACAAATAACCATTCATACATGCTCCGATTGGGAACTTGGTAAATAATGTTTAGTATTTTCGTTAAAGAACATACGTTGACCATCGTCTCTACCCAGCACCAAGGGGTTGAATCATTTCTATATCACATCCTCACACGTATGTAAACCATACCCAACCATCTAGCTAAAGTATTTTGATGGAAAAGGAGGAATCATGACTTGGTTAGTGCTGGCCAGCAAAATTTCACAAAATGTGGACACCATTAGGAACCCACTTCCAGCTTTGTGCTGTAGTATTTAACAACAAAACCGTATTAGGTGCATCGCATATGATTCACTATAAAACAATGTGGTCATAACTAAAAAATAACAAATCATTACTTACACTTTTTCTGAAGAGAAGAGAAAATAGGCATGTTGTCTATATGAGAAATTTATTTTTCACTAACTTTAAACTATCAACTTGATATGTACATCTGTACAAAGCTATTACAAACAACTGGGACTTCTATAAAGTATAAAGCATGAACAAATAACTGGAAGTTATTATCCTGGGCTTCTAGCCCACCTTGTGTAATAAAATAAGGTGTATGATACAGTAGTTTTCTTGTAATCTGTTACAAACATTCACACTAATTAGAATATAACTGTATTAAAGATCCATATAAACTTCCTTCATTCTCTAAAAAGAATACTACTCTTTGACATCAAAACATTTCCTTAAATATGTCATTATTGCTTCAGTTGGTTTGCTGTTTCTAATAACTGAAGGACTTCAGAATTTTTGTTACAGACAAAGGTTTTTGCAAAACAATATCAGTTAACTGCTTAAATGTAAACATCTGTGAGATTACATGTTTTTAAATTAACAAGCTGATAGCAAACTTAAGACTGGGTACATTAACATACTTCCAACATTATGTATTTGGATTGTTTATAAAGTACACAAGCATTCCTCCATATTTCCAATCAGTATATTCCTGTGATCATGAATAGAATCATGGACTGATAAATATCTGTATGTGAAACTTTCGGGGATTTTTACAGTGGTGTGGTTAAGGACTGTTTTCTTCTAGAATATGATGCTGCATCATTGGTAACTGGTTGCCATGTTTTTATCAAACATAATGTCTTCAAAACGTTGGGAACCAATTACCCTGCAACACAATGTCATGTCCCAGAAGAATGGATGCCTCATGTATATTTATCCAACTAATGACCAATGTTATTTCTCTCTTTGACGCTTTCACGCTGCCGCATAAAATTTCTTGACATAATTTTTTTTCTGTTTTTGAAAGCTGGTATGCACAGAAAATTGAAAAGGAACAAGAAATACCAAACTTCACAAGTTGTTGTGGGTAAAATGTAAGCCACCACAGAATGAAGCAGGCCATGATGTCTCATGCATGGGTTAGATATTGAGAAGATGCGTTAAGATACCACAAGAAACTTTTAAAACAATGTACAGAAGGGCTTAACAGTGAACAAGCAAATCATAACTATGGAGGAATGGCTGTATTTGTGTGGGCCAGGTGACTGGTAAGTGCTCTCTCTGCTTATCAATTTACCACATATTTCTTTTCAGGTTGTTCCTTTCAAAAGAATAAAGTTCAAAGACACAACTCAGTCCTGAAGTCAGTGAAAAGTCCCTAAAATGTAATTACAACATGGAAGACTGAAGATGAGTATTTTGTTTTACATTTGACAAACAGAATGACTAACATCCTTAGCATCAGATTCTTTCCTTCATTCAGCTGTACTGTTTCACTTACATCCTCAGTCAGATGCTGTATGGTAACATGCGGACTGGAGCTCTTTCCAACATAGGAGGTTTATTTCAACCAGGATGGTGAATACCTATGAAGAGTGGGCCAACAAATAATTAAATAATTCCATGCACTCTAGAATGTCATTTGTTTAAGGTTCTTTCCAGCTACCAGCTACTACCTCTACTACTATGATGATGATGATGATGATGATGACAAAGATGAAGGACTTCCTGTTACTGTGGCAGATATATCATATATGACCCCACCCTCATTTTTATTCATGCTAGGTCCATCCTTTCACAAGAACAAAACAAAATGTAAGGCTTCTGAAAGCCACACACTGGGAAATATAAAATTCCGTCATCACCCACAAAAGCACAGGTATATTCAAAGACATCAGACAGTTTATGTTCTCTAATTACAGAAACCAAACACACACTTTTCAAACACTGCATTCTGCAAAATAGAAGCCATCTTTCAAATACATTAAATAGTTAGTAATTACTCCACATTACTGAAATAAAAAAAATAAATTTATGAAACAGTTTTCCAAAACTGTTTGCAGCTTTGAACAGAAATTCCATATGATGATGTATGGTGGCATTACCATTGCCTCTGAATGAAGAAAATACTATTACCGTGTTCAAATCAGAACAGTTTTAAGTTTGGTCTATATTTATAGACTGACTCTTTACAAAGCAATTAGCAGCTACTGCAGTTCAGATGACCCATCAAATAGAAGCATATAAAACTGAAATTTGAAGATGACATATTAAATTCAATAGAATGATCTTGGGAGGCCATTATATTACCTCCTTTCTTTGCAACCAACACTGCACTTCAGGACACGCTGACTTGGCTGTCAGCAAAGGCAAAAATTCCTTTAAAAAGGGAAAAACTGGGATAGAGGCACATATGTCCCAGTGTTCAAGTACAAGAGATACTTTACCAGCACCAATACAAAGAAATGACACCTTACAGGCCAAATGAAGAACTATTTCATACATAATTTTGGGTATTTAGCATTGTTTATAAAGATTAAAGTTTTCTGGGACATGACACAACGCCAATTGGTAACTCTTGATTGTTGGTACAAATTAGAAATAGACACATCATATCCCAGATTACTTTAATCTTGAAGAACTGTTTTATCTGCACCAACCCAAACACACGCTTAGGTATTAAAAAATGAACAGAAAGTATAGGTTGTTCTGTAACAGATTTTGCACAGACTTTTTACAGTATGCAAGATAAGGGAACCATTAGTATCACTTTAAGTGCCATATAAACCCAAAAATCACAGAAGTACTTACTGACATCACTGAAGAACCATTACATTGTACCAGTTAGCACTCCTGAGAGCAAATGAATGCTTTAGTTTCTGGGTGTTTCACACAGTCTAAAATGTTACGGAGAAAGAGGTAAGTTTCAGTACTGAAGTTCTCTCATAGTCACCATTCTCACATTTACTTTCCATACGAATACTCTGGACTGAACAATATTTTACATCCTGTTGGATTTACATCAGACTCAATTTTATGAATAAAACTGCTCAATACCAATACACTCATACTTCAGCAAAATTACATCTGCACACAGTGTATGAGAGGAAACATCTACATCAAGTGCTGAAATACCAAAACTCTCCCCTTAAACCTAGCACTAAAGGCAAGTCACACCTCTGCGAAACAAACCAGCAACAAATGGAAGACAAGGAGCAACATTCATAACAATTAAGTCTTTCACGCCTTTCAGAACTCTTATAACGTAAATTACTTTAACAAGGAAAGTAGGAATTGGCAATTTTAAAATACAAACAAGAGCAAAATATCAACATTTGAATTGACATGTATTAAAAAAAAAAACTGTGTCAAGGGCATGTACAGCAATCATAATGCACCGGATTCTCTGCCAATTCTCCATTCACTCAGAATGCAGTAACTGGAGGTTTTTAATAAGATGCAATCCTGAGGCCTAATTATAATCAGACTTGCCTATCCAAATTGCCAAAACAGTACTTAGTTGTATTTAGTTTAATCACAAGTGCTTCATAATATTACCTCAAAACTGAACAAATGAGTAAAAGGACAAAACATAGCAGCCACAACATAAAATAAAATTCTTATGAGTAGGTAACTGTATGACTTAATACTTGATAAATGCAAAACTGGCTACACAGTTAGAATGCAACAACACAAGCAAAATTTGGAAAAATTAATGCAACACACGCTGTAAAAAATATTATTAAATTGAATCAAATAATATTTGTGTATATGATATATGATACTTGTGCATATTTGTTTTTAAATCATTCACCAATAAGAACACAGACTGTCTACAAACTCAAAGCCAGCTCTGTTGACAGTCATCCCACATGTCTTAACAAAATTATCATCTGTGAAGGAAAGTGTGCCAAACTCTAAAGATAAAACACAGCATGCAAAGCAAAGTTCTCAGCTCATAATTGAAAAGTCACAATCTTCCACACAGTATAGTGATCATACAACAATATTTGGACTCCTATAAATGCTACAATTTTGCAAAATGAAATATAAGTCTGTGATATAAATGGTATACCACAAAACACAGTGCAAGTTAAGTTTGTTTTCCGTACTACGCGCATTTCACTTTGGCTACCTTTGTGTCTTGTGTGTAAATACTTCAGTTCTGCATATCAGGTACTTTCAACCAGTACACATTCAACAAACCCTCTTGGATTACGAACAAAACAACATATAAAGCACTGATAAAATCTGTAACATGGAAGCTATTGAACACTGTATGTCCCCATGACTTTTGTGGCATGTTCAGATTTTTGCTTGAAGAAACACCCCAGGTTTACAACATAATAGGACAGAAACTACTGAGCAAAATGACAAAGGTAAAAAGGGACTTGGGACGAAAATACCAGCAACGTGTTGCCAATCCAAAAAGCTCAGTTGTGAAAGCAGAAAGCTGAGAGCCATCTGCCCAAAACATCATCTTTAGGACAATGGCAGTTTCCACTTCTGACATTTGTTCCTTGGGAAATCTGAGGGGGTGGGGCGAAGGAAATTATACTGCATTGACCTCAGCCTACATTCCCAGTTTACAATTCAATAAATAATTGCCTGCATAAATCAAAACTTTTATCTTGTCCCATCATGAAACACCTGTAGATTAAAAAAAATAGTTTTTTGCAATGTCCGCACCTCATGACTATTTTCAATCTTCCCTCCCTTCCTACATACTGACCCCACACTGCTTTTTCCTAAAGGTACACAATTACATAAGTCAAGAAGGTTAAAATAACACTAAAGAAAACTAATTAAGTTCCAAATTTCAAATTCAAAATCTAGACCAAAATATGCATCACACCACAGCCTAGAATAAAACAGTAATGACAATTTTTGTACAATGTTTGAAAAGCAACAATGCTTAGCAAATGCTGGCAGAATTCGAGGGTCGTGGCTATGTGTCATGCAAATACAAGGTTCCAGTAGAGTGAAAGTTTATTCTCATTTAAATAACATAATTATTTGAAACTGTGTATTAAAGTGGTAGGTACATGAATGTCTTGCATACAAATAAAAACATGTAACAAAAAGACTGTGCCTATAACAACTTCTTTACTCATTTTTGCAATCAACATACCGGCACCTGACTCTTAGTCAAAACCAACTAATTCCACATGTCTTCCCCCCCAAAATATGAAAATGTGTTGTGTTTCAAACATTTTGGCACACCTTTAATTTAAACCCCATATTATCAACATCTTGAAAGAATGAAAGAATCTGTTAAACAACAGAGTGGTCTATTTTCCCAGAAATATTTAAATTGTGCCTTCATTTGCTAATAAAAGATGATCCCCTATTAAACATAAAAATACAAGTGCAATAACCTGCTGTTATAGTCAGCTGAATACAGTGTTTCTACAGCCTTCTAGTTCCCTTACACTGGATACAAACAAACCATAATGAATATGGTTATTGAAAGAAAACTGTGTCTTATGATTAATGCAAAGTACCATGTATAAAAATGAATAAAGAACTTCAAAATGTTTTACCCGACTGAATAGCAACATCACTGCAGAATATTATCTGAAATCAGTCCAAAAGTGGCATTAGGTTTAAGAAAACTGTTTTGAAGCTGGTACACTGGGCATGGCTGCCAATATGATTTTTGGATACTGGTACATAAGACGGGGTAACACACTCCCTGAGGCGACTTGCTGCAGGTTGGAAAACTGTTTTTCATGTCTGGCAGAAGCAGACATTTTCTTTCACCAATACATCCGGATCATCTCTGAGGCCCATCCAGTATTCTGTCCAATGGGCATTAGAGGACTCCCTCTCAAAACAAAGAAGTCAGAGCATGAAGCTGACCACTAACCTCCACTCCCCTCACACACCTTCATGGTGCAGTACTTAAGGACAATGACAATTTTTGTCTTTCTTATATCTAATACAGGTACCTATACAGAGCAGTTGCATATTCCAAATACATCCTTTGTTTACGATCAACAGAATGTAATACAATGACAGTTCCTATACTGTATGTAATGTTCAATCACCAACATCTTAGCAACAAACCACAGCATACAGGATATTTTATAAGATTATGTAACACACAACAAGAAGTATGGGTTATTTCACACAATAAAATAAATATATTCATTAAAAAATGTTACAATTTGGCTCTTAACAAGGGATCTTTTCTAAATTGTGCTTTGACAAAGGAAAACTTGACACTTCTAACAAACCAATTTGACTAGGCTTTAACTGTCAGAGTCTCTCTGTAACAATTTCAATTCTTGGCCATAAGGCGAATGCTCACGTGTATTCATTAAAATCCAAAGACATTACACATGCATACAGGTGCACAAGAAGTGACTTTACCCTCACATAGGTGGCGGTCGCTTCTGCAACCTATACTGGAACATTATCATCCCTTGCTGCAATATCTGTCCGGCATGTGGTCTTTTATGGACTAGACACTTGCAACTAAGCACACCTTGACCAAATAATGACTTGTATCTGCCATTTTGTAAGAATGCAAGCAAATGAATCACTCAAACTAAAACAGACTTGCTTGCCTGCATTTGATATATTGTTCATTTTTGACAGTCATTTATTTCACAGCATCAACAACACATGAAGATATTACCAGACAGCATTTCAAATGTCTGCAAGTAATGTCATGAAAATAATATATCCAATTATATACGTGGGTATGGTGACTTCTTGCACCCCATGAACACGAATATGGTAGAGATACACCAAAATGAAAATCAGTGCCACAGAGATGCAACCTCTGGGGCTCTTCATTATCATTTGATAAGCATTAAAGCCAAATCTGGGCACCCACTCAGCTACCTATGGAATGGGTACTAACAACTTTACCCTGGGGATAAAGCACCTGGGGTACAAAGTTGACCATTCACCTCCATTTAGTATTAAAGCTAGGGCTGCATAGAGCCCACCTCGACTCTGCCATATTCTCTTCTGGAATGGTGCTTAATTACAGACAGAGACAACTTAACCATTGCCTTGACCTCTTTCTCTTAATATTCCACAAGCTGCAGAAATCAAGGAGGATCTTAGTTCTTATTGAGAATAAATGTTACTTTTAACCCAGACTTTTCAAATTAGTTTACACAAATCATTATCAAGGAGGACAGCAGATATATTCTTTGGTCATTTGTAAAAATATCTTAACAGCTTAGTAGTGAAGTCACATAAAAATCTAGATACAGTTTTCAACAAAGTGAATATTAAGGGTTTAATTCTGTTAAACTAACAAGTTATCAACAATTTGGCACAGAGTTCAACATTCACCCTTTCTCAAGTAAACATGCTGTTATATTTTACATCTATACAATTGTAACCATGACATCTTTTACAGTCAGTGTAAAACTACATTAGAGTATTGAAGTAACATATTAACGTAACACATTCTGCTATTGCTGTTTACTTTTAGAATTACGCTCTCCAATTCAAGCATCACACAAACGTGCCACTGCACACTCTATTCATGATCATGGAAGCATTAGACAGTTGTTCTTTTCCTGGCCTCAGACATACCTAAGCAGCCAGCACTTGGCATCTCATGGGTCTCCACATGTAGCTCACATATAGCACATAGTAAGCTGAGCGCCATTTATCTGGTGGTCACTGTCCAAGGTCTGACAGTAAATTTTATTCTTTTAAATGCCATTTTACACTTTGTTATCTTAAGCAAAGAGGCTTGTTTGGGACATTAATTCGCAAAACACCTGCTTACATAACTAAATTTATTTAAAAAGTTCTGAGGTGTAATCAACAAAACGTCTTGTGTCATTAATTGGATATACTTTGGATTCAGTGATCTTCGCATGACTAATGTGAACTGGAGACAATGTATCTTAACTATCTTACATCTTTTAAATTGCTACTGGACAGAACAAATTCCTGTGTTTCTTATCTAAAGACATAGGGTTCATTCTACACCCCTCTGAAGGCAAAAAGTATTACCTCATTTCATATTTTTGATCATATAACACTACTTTAGAATAACATGCCTGACAACCTAGGAACAGTTCATTCTTCACAGTTTTTCTACCAGGAGTGTAACAGATTCAGTGGATTACAGTAACTGGCAACTTATTCCTCTTTTGTTTTCTCACTTTATACACCATTTGTTCTTTCCACAAGTAGTAAACATGCAACTACCACACTAATAAACTGTAACAAACTGTAACAAATAAGGCAGTGATTAGAAGGTACCATTTCTGGAACTGGGTAGCTTACATGAAATATGGACATGCAGAACAGAATGCTACCCTTGGTGTCTCATGGTTTATCCAGCAGTCTACAGCTCACACTATAGTGTTGAATGGTACAACCAATAATGACTAATGACACAGGAAAGAAGTGGAGGATGCTGCTGTAGTCTGTGTCAAAGGACAGTCCTTGAATTTGCCTGGAGGGACAGAGGAAAACCACAAAAAACCTCACTCAGGGTAAACAGTGTCCTGGCTAAGATATGAATTTAACACCTCATGAATAAAGTCAACAGCAATACTGCCTAAGCCAGCTACTTGGTTGTCTGCTCTAGGGGTCATCAAATTCCTCTTTGACAGTGGCATACTGTCATGAGAGGCAGTGATTAGTAACCAACTTGGTGCATTATAAATAATACTTCACAGTTTCTAGACATTAATTTTTGGCAATTTTTCCATCTACACATATGTGAGCATGGAACTTGTGAATGGACAGAGGCCAAATTCAAACATGGGGCTCTGACACAAGAATTTCAAAAGTCATAGGATGTAGAACCATATGGACAGTGACACAAATCAGAACATATAAATAAAGACTGTATATCTGCATAATGTTCTTCAAAGGGCAAGGCAAAGATATCATGATACTTGTACCATATCACAACAAAACTCTTCCATTAGGCGAAGTATGACCACAAGAAGACACTATCTATGGCACAATGAATTACATCAATTTCATATTATTCTCTCCAATACAAGAAAATTGTACATTCACTGACCCTAAACAGGTTGCTAAATTTTACTTTCCAACAAGGAGTGAACACAAGAAATGAATCCAAACAGTTAGTAACTACTGCTTCATACAGTACAGGAGTAAAAAGCAAACCTCATGTGCAGCATGTGAAAACAAACCGAACCCCCACCCCCACCCCCCCAAAAAAAAACATACTCATGCACACATGTGCACACACACGCACACGTGCAAGTGCATATACACACAAACGCAATACAATCTATGTACAGAACAGGGAATATTCAATCACTATGGCAAATCTCAACCACTAATCTTCTTCATGAACTTCTTTCTAGATGGCAGTAACATCCAAAATTATTTTAGTACATGAAGCACAGAATTTCGACAATATAAGTACATATAACGTGCTAAAAATGAATTACATTATCTCTTGGCAGTATACACAGAGCTGCAAAACTAGAAGTTATTTCATGAACTATTAACTGCACTGCCACAACAGTTCCCATAAAAACAAAAGACAAATTGTAACTGGCAAGCCTGGTACCTGCCCTCAATGCATCTCACCAGCCTTTTCAAGAGCTCAAATGTGCGGAATACATAATGTAGCGGCGATTTTCTGAATGGGAAAATAGTGATAAACTCAAAAGAATAATATCTCATTACTACGCATGCCACTGGGGGAAAATGGCTTCATTCAAAATGCCTACTTTATTTGGCAGTAATCTGTGTAACTGGTGATTGCCATCACAAATGACCCAGCATAAGCATGAGCAGTGGATAAAAGAAAATCTGATTGCAAAATCTTCCTGCCACACACTGCCGAAAATGCTAAGACTCTACACTACAACCTGAACTGCCAAATTCAAACACCACACAAAAACACAACCAAAAGAATGGTCACAGCCAGATACAGTTCACTTCCACGACAATATTCTCAAACCAGAACTATACCCTTCTACAACATACCAAGCCCAACAAAGTGCAATATTGTGCCAATTTGTTCCTGGAACACAGCCGACACATCATATGTACTACCACATAAACCAGACTTCAATGATATTGGCTTCATATGAGCTATAGTGAAGGAGTGTGTTGTATCACACAGCATTCCCAGTTAAGACCAGAAGATGCCAGTCAGCTACACAAGGAACAGCTTTACAGTACAACAGAGGAGCAGCAGTCAGTACATGTGACCATGTAAAATTGGCAAAGAAGTAAGCTGAGAGGGAAAGAGTCTTCGATAACATAATTGAAGAAACAATCAGCAATTACTGAATGTGTGGAAACTGAAAACACAAATATCAGTGAGCACAGCTGCAGCAGTGGAGATGAAGAAATATAAGACCCCATGGAGAGTGTTGTGCCACTTCAAAATAAGATAGCATGCCATGTGAAGTACTCAGTGTTTATAACCTGAGCTTTCATTGCCATGTCTTGCTTACAAAACTCTGTCGTTTGAGTGACATTATACAGACTTAGAACAGAGTACAGTATGGTGACTTATGCATTGATGCCTCAAAGCTTTTGAGTGTACGAATGAGGAACAGCATATGGCAAAACCTGGCATATTGAAAAAGTACACATTTGACACATTTCATTTGCTGCCATACTGTGAGATTTTATATTTTCATGGTAGTTACTATGAACACACCTGTCTTCTGGGATGTGCTGCCTCCACCATCTACCTGATGGTTGATGGAGGTAGCACATTCCTGACGAATCAGCACGCTTCTATCAGACTGCATGATGTCACATCTCAGAAGAGAGTGGATAAACCACAAGTTCTTGTGAATGAACTTCCAGGTTCCGTGAATGGTAAAAAATTAATTCACTTTCATTTACTTGGTTATGAAACAGTATGTCACTAGTACTGCTCATGCCACTATTGTGCTCACTCGTACATACGATTTCCAGGTGGTCATATTTCCAAACATGCGCACATGCACATGCGCACGTGCACACACACACACACACACATACACACACACACAATAGTTGTTGATTGTATTAGGAAGAGCTTGCTTATCGCTGAAGAGGTAATGAAAAAATATACATGTTTGAAATATATACTGTACATATACTTCACATATATATATATATTACTATTTTCATATGCTTCATTATATCTACAAATATGTATAATTCATACAAGAGTATTAGAAAAAGCATCTCACTCCTGCAACCAACAGTCATTAGATGAAACAATCATTTTCATCTGGCAAGAACAGGAGCTCATCACACAGAACTCACTTGTAAAGGTAAGAGACACGTTCTGGGACAGATTGCTCTACACAGTGACTGAGCCACCTCAGATCACCACCCAAGCTGGTATTGCAGCCCTCTGCTGTCACCACATTCAACATGCCATTTATTCTGACTGCAAAGAAACCACCTGGCTGATAGAAATAATATTGTGCTGTTCTTCCAGGCTCAATTCTAAATGGCCCACAAGCCATCACTTTCATACCTTTTAACAAGAAAATCAGGTCACTGAAGTAAAGGGGTAAGCTGAATATTTGAATATATAACAGCACACATACAATGAGGCAGTTCCAAAACTTCAGTAAAGTGCCTCCACCAAAGTGGACTTACACAGCAGAGAGTTCAACACCAACACTCTTGGTGACATGTATTTCCATCAAGACAGAAGCCAATTACTATTCTCAAGAAAATATTAGTTATCTTGCATATCTTTTGTGCTCCAACCATCTGAACTGCAATTTACTGAAGTATACTTTACATTTCCATTTCAATCATAACCCCACTTCTGCTTGCAAAATTAAACTGAAGTATGAACACGCAATTAAAATAATTTGGAAAATGCCATGTCTATATCATGATCCATATGAAGATACACAGAAAAGTGTAAAATATAAGCAAGAAAATATGAATGGATGTTAACTTCTTATGCATTAATTCAAATATATACAGAATTGGTCTTTGGCACAAGGTAATTAAATTACCTTAATCTTTCCCCAGTAGCATGTGAAGATACAGGATCTGACAACTGTTAGCATATCAGACAGTTCCAAACTTTGTGTGCACTCAGTTCAATGAAAGTTTAAAATGTTCATTCTTTCAGTTTACATTTCTTTTGGCTAAACAGCTTTTCATGAACTCTAACATCAGTAGCCCCTTAGTAACATCGGTTGGCATGATTAATGTCTACTCAGCTGCCAATACACCACAACCCAATCAGTATGAAATTACAGAAATCACACTTAAAAGTAACCCAGGCTACCTTCCACAAGGGTCTTCCTTTAAACCTCACAAAATTATCATTCTATCAAGAAAGTTTAATTTTCATAAACACAGGATTTCCCTAAATCTTGATTCAGAAAACATGTCGGTAAGGCCTATTTACTACTTACTGTTAATGTAATATTGGGATTTGTCATTAAAATGCAAGACAAAAACTATAATTTAGAATGTAATGTCTAATCAGGACTGTGAATTGACTCAAAAAGTGAAGTTGATTTGTAACAACTGCAAGAACTGCATTCTACTGTATGGCAGATCTAGTGTTCAGTTTATGGGGCTTCAGAACCCAAGCATTCATGTACTCCATTAATCTTGTTTAAACTGAACAAATTTTCTGTTGAAATATGCAGACCTTTGCAAGATGAATATGTTACAGGCCTTTCTGACATAAAAACAATAGTACCACAAAGAAGCACAGTGACAATACTTATTGATTCCTATCAAATATTTAATTTGCAGTATGTGACAAGAGAACACACTTTTAAGTTTTTAAAGTCAAGCAATCTAAACAGGGGATATTTCAAAGTCAAATTTATGACACAAACTCTAGTTTGGAAATGCATTTAATATTTTAAATTCTACTCTAATATGACATGTTACTGGACAGGATCTGCTTGTCTATGCTGCTGTAGTATTTTTCACACCCTTACACTGCACCGTACTACTGAATATAACTTTAGTACTCTCCTGGGTGCTTCTCAATTCTACTGGCTTTTATTTAAAACTTCCATCAACATTTTCTTACCCATGCTAACACACTGCTTTCGACATTTTGAGGAGCTCTTTTGCAGCTGAAGGCTAAGCAATAACCACACCTTAATAACATACAAAAGAAACAACAATTCTCCACTCATCACAAAACTGGTATCTGGCTTCAGCCTTGATAGTTTAAACATAAACTGTGGAAATGAAAATTCAGCACTAAAATGTACAATCTCCTTCATAAGCAAGAGTCTAAAAGACAACAAGAAATAATACACGTACATACAATCATGAAATTGTGTGTGTGCAATCTTGGTGTTACGGCAGTTTAACCCAATATCATTAGACAATTTTTTCACACTTATTACAGTGTACCTTGAAGGCAACATTCTATAAAAAAGGGCAACTGTGTGATGAATAGGCAAGGAACAATAACAAACATCTGTTGGATTTTAGTACATTCCACTCCCTTACTGTAGGATTATTTGCAGTGGTAAACAATACACAGGGAAATAAACAGTACTAGTGGCCTAAATATCATTGTGAAAATCTAGCAGCAACGTAAAAGAAAAAAAAAAACACTGTTTTAGTATCTAACTGAATTAACATTTATCAGGACAACAATCATCAGGTTACTTTGGGAAGAAAACTGAAACCCATTAACCTATACAAACAGAGTAAAGAGAAATCAGTCACTGGTGGAAGACAGTACATGATATTTATCACTGTCAAACTGAAAATTGGGGGGCATTTTTCTCCAACTGAAGGGACGTCAACCATCACAATACTGTGGCAAACCCCCCCCCCCCAAGGTCCTTCCCAAAAAACCTAAGCAAAAAATCCCATATTTCCTTTTGTTATTTTCCCCTTTTCTTAACTGATTTGTTT
>Ga0123357_10005098_pt1 | contig 15653 bp, 6 predicted proteins | sample TergutEmb28metaG_FD_89873 | JGI IMG/M metagenome (GOLD analysis project Ga0123357, IMG submission 89873) | Embiratermes neotenicus P4 segment gut microbial communities from Petit-Saut dam, French Guiana - Emb289 P4 | ecosystem: Host-associated > Arthropoda: Insects > Digestive system > Gut ... | reverse complement strand
CGTTCAACTTTGGATATAGGTGTTTTGGGTTATATCGGTATACTTTAACATAAGGAACACTCTCCCGAAGTAGTGACCTTAACTCGTGGGACACCCTGTATAGATATATACACGCTACAGCTTTGTATTATGTGTGTGTGTGTGTATATATATATATATATACATACATATATATTATTGTTAGAATTTTGGGGAATTATCAAGGACAGAACTAGGCATGGATGGAGAAATAATATCAGAATAGGTCTTCGAGGAATAGGGTGTAAAACTGGGAAATGAGTGCATCTGTTGCTATATATAATCTATTGGCAGACTTTTGTGAACACAGGCATAAACCTTCAGATTGATTGATAGAATGAAATTATTTTTGCTACTGATTAAGGGACTGTCAGCTTTTTCTAGAAAGATATTGTGCCATGAATTTTGTTTAGCAACTGCTGAATGCTCACGTTATGGTGGAAGAGACATTTAATCTGCAAGAATTCTTTTTAGTTTGTCTTGTAGTATTGCAGTTGAGTACTGTGTCATGTTTTTACTCAAAATAACCACCCTTCATAACACTGGCCAGTATAACTGATCTAAAAGATTTTTCTGTTCACCATTTCACAAGTTCTGATAGGATGAATTTCTTGACATTAAATGCGAGGTAATAGAAGAGAATTTCATTTTGTTATCTTTTTTATGCACAGAATCCTGTTGATGACAAAAGTAGCAGAAATCTTTGCTGGTACATTACAGAACTACAACTTACATTTGTTTTATGCATGAAACTTATGTGTAGGGTACATTTATTCAAAAATTTATTGTAAGCATTGTTTTTAAACATGGATTTTAAAAACTCACTTCTGGTTTAACAACTTGTGAAGAAAGAAAAAAATTGAAAAAATGTATAAGAAAGAGTCTAGTCCTCTGACTCCTTAAAATATGTGTGCATGTAGTTTGAGCCTCTTGTTTAGGGAAGTTTTCCTATAAATAATATACTAGCCATGATAATAAATAACCATTTTATAGACATAGAATATTCTTTATTTCTCTTTCTGTAGGTAATTGTTTCAGTACAAGAAGAATGATTTATTAGTAGAGTTTTGTCCTGTGACAAGCATCAGTTTCTCTATTAGAGAATTAATTAGAAGTAATCTGGGAAGGAGGGAGGATGGTGTGACAAACTTTTGAGATATAAACTTCTGGGCTGTGGCACTTGTTCATGGCATGGCATAAAATGTTATTCCCTAGGGACTAATATGTAGCTTGACCTTTTATATTGCTGCTGGGTTGGGAAGTTGTTCTGTCATACTGGCCATATGCCAGGGTTTATTACACAGCATTAGCTATATGGAGGAAGGAAGCTGGAAAATCACTACTTTTTTATTATTTCCTTTCAATTTCAGAGTATGTGTTTGAATGTCTGGTACAGATGAACACTGGACCCCAAGTGATTAAATAGAATGTGTAATTGGTAAATTGTTAAATATGTAACTAATGTTATTTTTTTACTACAGGACAGTTGATGGCAACAAAAAGGACAAGAAGAAGAAGGGCCTGTTTTAGATGGCTGATACATTGTGTCACAAATGATTGGAAATGCTCAAGGTAAATTATAATTTTTTTTACTTATTGGTCCACCTCATGAAATTATTTGCAATCCTGGTTCCTGTTAGTAGTATATGAAAAGGTAAAATGTACCTGGTGCTTAATTAAGCACCACACCATGATAGTGTGTGGTACCATAAATGTTTAAGTCTAAACATTTCTCACCTTAACACCAGATGAAAGTCAATTTTGTGCCCCAGCTGCTTTATTCCTGGTGAACATTAAGATTCCTTGGCTTTCCAGCTTGAATCTGAGTCACTTTAGTGACACTGTTGTTTGGAGCATAGGTTAATTTATTGTAACTTATGGTTATACAGTATATTCTAAACTGTCCTGCTGTGTCTCATTTTTTCTATGGTCATTACATTATTAACATGTAGTCTCTCCAACAGATCATATTTGGACTTTGACTGCATCAGCTGTTGAAGGATTACTTCGGCGTTCTTATCAGTTTGCTGAAGGGATTGTTATATAGTAAAGAGTGAAGTTTTTTGTAATAGAGACAACAGCTTATGGTCTGAATAAAGCAGTGACATGTTAGAAGTGAATGTTGAAATAACCAGAATTGGTTTTTGTAGCATCTGATTTAGGGTACGTATTATTGAAAGAAGCAAAGATTTTTCTGAGTGTTGATACTGTACCCTCAAACGCTCACGAAACTTTTCATTCACAGGGGAGTGCCAAATGTATGATCTCCCACAATACACTCATTCCTTCCTTTTATATCATATTAGTGTGATAGAATATTATAGTATACATTACACTACAGAACAGAGATGCCTTTTCATCTCAGCTTGATAATTGTAACTTAAGGTGACCATGTGTATTGCAGTGTTATTAATGTTCTATGAGTTCCATTTGCATTAGTAATTTGAAAAAGTGTATGTTGACATTTCTTCCCATATTAATGAAGACTTTGTACATAAACTTTCTGACACTACTTTTCTCATTTAAAAAACTGTCAGGAATGTGTATAAAAAATAACTTTCGGGCTGATTTGACATATAGTTGTATAGGAAGATGATCATATGAGAAGACATGTCTTCTTGGTAGCAGAGTTATCAAATTAAGATACGAGTCGTTGATTTTTTGTAAGTTTGCATTAGACGATTTTGCCCATACAGATTTATTGAGGAAGTACGTACCATTTTGCTTGGCTTGTTATCCAAACGGAAACTTGCTCCTTAACAATCTTCTGAACCAACTCAGTGTCCTAGAATCATATAAACAGAGAGAAATTTAATGGTGAAGGCAAGAAAAATGTTTATTCTCCTGTTGTGTACAGGAAATATTTATTAGTTTATATATGTATAGAACATGTATAATCTGTTTCCAGTGTGTGTATTTTTCATTTCAGGCAATAAAATTGTTGATTTCTAATTTTGTGGTCACTTCTCTGTTGTTCAGGAATGTAACCACCACTTATAACATTGCTATTATAGGAAATAGTGACTTGTCTTACACAATTTTGCTTTATGAACTCCAGGAGCACAACTATTTATGAGAGTTGGTACTACCTCTATATCTTGTTGGTAAGAATGTGTTTGAGATGAAGGCTGTAAAGATATGACTGAATCATGTTACACATTCAGGCACTAATGTTTTTCCTACATGTATAATGCCTGAGAGCATGGTAATACTGTGACATGATGGCATAGTTTTTAGGAACAGATGTAATGAACATAGTACATGGATTGTATAGTGACAGTCCTGCATTAATTTGCCTGTCTCATAACAGCTGGTTAAAAGTGCTGGGTGATGAACTACAACCATAAGTTCAACAGCAAATTCACCAGGAAATGGCACTAAAATTGTAATCACATTAGACATGTTGGTACATATTTAATGCCTTTAAAGTAATGTGTATTGATTTTACTGATTATGTTTCTTCACAAACGAAAGTTATACATACCCAGTCTATTTTGTTTCCTCTTATCCCACTCTATTTTTATTCCTCTTGAATGTTGATTGGAGTGCTTGATGTGCTGACTATGTGAATTCTTCACAGCTCCTTTTGATCCGTTCTTCAAAGTTTTTAGAGTTACTGCAAAATACTTTTGACCTTGAGTGATATATGTAACTGCACATACTACATGAGCACAATTCCAGAGTAGAGCAAGCTTTTGTTCATCTTGGTAACTTATTTTTGAGAGCCCTGTAGCTCATGTTTCAATGTCACACGCAGTCACATTGTTCTTGTTAACCAGGAGTCATGGCAGTAAAATTAGCCATAAGAAGTTTATCTGATCACCTGGTTGCAGACTGAGAAAGTTTGTAACTTATTCGGCATTGTAAGTGAAGTACAGTTTTTGAATTTAGTTACAATTTGGCTCTTAAAAAGGAGAACTAGTATAACAATTTGTGCAGAATTACTCTAAAAATGTAATGAAACTGTCACCTAGCATACATGCAACATTCTACTTTATTGCCATAGTTAATAAAAACATGTTTCCTGACAATTAATTTCCACTCCTGAACCTACAATGTCAGTGTTTACATATAGAAATGTAGTTTCCATAGTTTTTAATTGCATTGATGGGAGTTCTATCATACGTTTCAGAGATGTATGGAAAATAAGTTCAGAAGATGAATGTTTTAAGTAATTTGAGGTTTATTGCTGTGCATCTCTACAAATTCAACCCTTAGGGGACTTATTTAAATGTCAGTTGTATCTGTGGTATATTGATTTTTTCTGCCTTAGCATGGACACTTAAATTCCTACCAAGCAAACAAATAGAGAACAGTATGTGGCATGCTAGGCCATTCAACATACCATTTTAGAAACCAGCATATTGTCTCATAGGATGATAAAGGTGTATGTCAGCCACTGCCACAGTAGATCTTCTTGAAGGAGGTGTGAAATTTCACACAGAGAGCAAGTTGAATTTACTGATTTTCTTCATGCCCATGAGTACAGTGTTCTGTTGTGAGTGTAAGTCTTGTGAAGTCTTAGAGCACTGTTTGTATTGTGTATTCCTTTCATCCATTAATGGCATATACTGTTTATATTGTGTATTCCTTTCATCCATTAATGGCATATACTGCCATTTTGCTGTATGTTGAGAATGTAGTGTATGGAATGTGCCAATATTGTGAAATATAATTGATTAGATTTATCTATTGCATGGGCAATATAGCTGATTTTTTCACCACTGTCATTTGTTCACTTTGCACACAGATTCCAAAAGATTACAGTGAAGTGAGTAAGGATGCCTTACAAGAAGGTTGAAACAGAATACAAGAATTTTATTGAAAAGTGGTAGCAGTTTTAGGATGAGTACTTTTCCAAAATAATATGACATGTGTCACATCTCTTGCCATGTAAAAGCAATAAATGTTCAGAATTTCTTTCTTTTGAACCACGCCAGTGAAATGAAAATGTTTGTGCAATGTATTTCACATCTTTTATCAGTCAAACCTTTCATAATTAAAGGAATCTACTGTTGTGACATTCCATAATATGTTAGTTTATATTTTGTAACGTGCTGGTTTTAATGGAAAGGAGTTGCTGGTTCCCTGCATAATCCCCATGCAGGAGGACCACCCATCGTTGACCATCCATGAATGCTTATTTAGTGTGTTTGCAGTTATACTACATAAGAAAATGATAAGGAATTAGAATTGAATGGGACATATCAGCTGTGGACTTTGCTTCTGCTTTTGATTTCTTTGGTAGAAATAAAAATACCATAAAAAATAAACGAACTATATAGCTTTCTTTAGGTGCTAGTAAGAAGTTTGGTATAGAAATAAATGCAGAGAAAACTTGAGTATATGCTTATGTCTTATCACCAAAACGCGGTGCAGAATCAAATTAAAAATAGATCTTAAAAAATGTAGCAAGGTTTAAATATTTGGTAGTGAAAGTAACAGGACCAAATTGTATTCACATTGTATCTAAGAGGAAATTAAGGTCAAAGAAAGCTTGCTGTAAGGTTTCAAATTTACAAAACTGGGTGTAAAATGAGTTTCAAAATTTAAATTCCTTACTACATATTAGGATAATCAAATCAAGATGATTGAGATGGGCATGGCATGTAGCATGGATTGAGGTATGCAGAATACTTGCAAATTTTAATTGGGAAACCTGAAGGAAGAAGATGAAAAGGGCATAGGTAAGATGATGATAAAATATATATTCAAGGAGTGCCAGGACAAAGATGATGGAAAATTGACTTTGTTATTTTACTATTATTTTTTTCCTTGTGACTACTTTTTAGCATTAGGACTTTATATTTACTTTGAATGTTTCTTTTTGTTTTCGTTTTCTATTTCTTTTTTTCTTTTCTTTCCTCTTTTTAAAGTGGATTTTTTTCTTTTTCTCTCTCTCTATGTTTTACTTTTATTGGTCGCATAGGTCAATGATAAACACTCAGTGTGCCTGCCATTAGTAAAATAAAATTAAAAATATTCAAGGAGTTGGGTGTGAGGGGTACTGACTCTCTTCATTTGTCTCAAGATGGGAACCTGTGGCAGACCATTGTGAACATGGTAATGAAACTTGCAGTTCCATGAAAGATGAATTCCTTGATTAGCTAAGTGAGTATTAGCTTTTCATGAGTAACTATCGCTTGGAGTTGTTTGATATAAAAGTTCACGTGTTACTGGTTCTGATATTGTCTTATCTATTTGAAACTTGTTGGTAAAGACTGAGTTGTTCCCAGTAACATGAAACATAAATTTAGTGCAGTAATTGTTTACTGTATGCAAATTGCTCTCAAGAGATGCATCTTAACTGTTGTTTGTGGATCACTTATTTTCAAAATGCAAGTTAGTAGGTGAGAGAAAGGATGCTAATGTTCAGAAAAATTATTGTACTATCTGTAGATACAGAGATACAGGGACTCTTGCTTGCATGGAGCCTGGCCCACAAATACAAATATAATATTTACAATATAAAGTGAACATACATCTTCTTTGATCGCTAGTGATGTGAAGCAGTATATTTTCTGTGTAGAGAAAAGTTACTACAAGCTTTGTTGAAACTCCTTGCAGTGGTCACATACTCTGTTTCCCGTCTTCCCAACTGCAAATACTGGTGGGACCATTGGGTTTGATTTCTCAAGAATTTTGATATAAGTGCTTGTTTGAGTACTCATACCTTCTTTGTACAATTCCCTAGTTGTTGTAAGCGTATTTTATTTAAGTTAACAAATTCATAAATGTTTATAAGATGCATTTATTCTGTATGCACTGGAAAAGACTCAGCTGTTCTTATGTTTGTATAAAAACAATTTTTAAAAGAGATTCAAAAGTAATTAGTACATTAGCTGCAGTGACTGAAGATTCTTGATAGGAATATAGTACATAGTGTGTGAATTTTATTAGGTAGAAGGAAATTTTATGATGACACAGCACTTAAGAAAAACTTGTATGAGGATCTGGATTATGTACTCATTAAATTTTGAAGTAATATACTACTGCTTTTTATGTAATGGGAATTTTCTTTTTTAGATGCTGTGTATTGAATTTTCATTTTAGTTTAGTTAGTGAAAATGCGTGAATTAATTTTATATGTTGAATTATAAAAAAAAATTGTAAGAAAATTGTAAGAAAACGTACTGAGAGTTAAGAATTTTGAAGACAAATTTGTATTATCCTTTTGGCGCCGGAATTACTTTCTAAATTTTAGCACACCCTGTATATTAAATGTGAATAAAACAGTAACCAAATATGTTAGAATTATGAAACAAACTGCATTTTGAAGAGAAAAAAACAGAGAGTATATACCGTGTTTAAAATATTCAGTACCTATATTTGTTGAATAAATATATAAAATGCAACGTTTAGAGTTTAGCGGTGCGGTACAACCACTATAATGGTCGTTAGGCGTCAAAGGGTTAAATTCCACACAACTTATCCTTTGTGAACACTGGTCTTGATTTGCATACCATTATGGTTGGTGCATGTGGAGAAATATTCATCCTTGGAACTCAGATGCCTGTGACGTCAACATGCTGGAGGACTTAACCTGTCTACTGCTGGGATGTATGCCAATCTCATTTCAAAGGCTTTCCTTGATCATAGGCACTGAGAAATGTCTTCTCTATTCCACAAACTTTCTTGACAGTATATCTTTGTGTTCATAGTCGTAAGACACGTATATGTGTAAGAACCAGACGTACTCATGTGCTTGCATGTCCAGAGAAGTGGAAATTATTTCCATTTGGGAGTCATGCTAGTATGTAGCTAGTCAAACTCCCTGGAACAGGGACAGACTCGCTGTTTGTAATGAACCTGTCGAACAAGGTTTCCTCCATTCCTCCCCAGTGTGGAAGGAGTTCTAGCCTCCAAAATTCTGTTTTTCACTTAAAATGATACACAAGTTCCAAACTTTTAGTCACAGTTAAATACATCACAGTCACGAGACCACTCTGTGGTTAACATGTTTGTGTGGTGAACAGTATTTTTACCCATGGTAATTACAATGGTGATTTTGTTGTCACATGTGTATAAATGTATAAATTTGTTCATAATGTTTTCTGAGGCAGTCTCTTCATAACCCATGTGTACAAAAAAGGCACTTAGGCTCTGTGAAGTCTTGACTGCTGTGTCAAAAGGTTTAACTGTTCATCATTTGTTGCAATAACACAACCCCTACCCTTCGTTTCATATTTGCTGAGCAGGTTGTATAGTTGGTTTAACCAGACATTTGTATGTATTTTCAGTGACCGAAGGTTCACTGCCACCTGTTTACACCTCTGTGAGCTTGGAAGTTTTTTATGTTCTCAAAAGATAGTTGTTCATTTAAAGATGTACACCCAGTGCACCTGTCTTTTTCCTGTTAGTTTTATGCCTTTTTGCTTCAACACCCTTTGCCATTTTACACCACTTTTTAATTTGTGCTCTCTCTTTTTTGGTTTAGCACCCTTTGACTGGCTGCATTCTATTACACTAACTAATATCATTTTTGATTTCTGCCTTTTTTATGTATGCCCCCTTTTTCAGGAATGTATCAAAGGTGTAAAATAAGGGGCTGGATGTCTACACATATTTCCTCACTCTCCAGAAAATTATATAAATTGATTCTGTTGCAGTGAGGCACATATAACAGTTTTGAATAGGCTGTTAAATATAAATTTCTTATTTTAGTATGAATGCATGAAGCTATAGAAAATTCATGAGGTTTGAAGGACTTATTTACCTCAAAATATTTGTGTATGGAAGGCTGAGAGGCAACATACATGCTGGACATGGATCAGTTATGGATAAATGTTTGTTTTCCACAATATATGAAGTTAATGGAATTCAGTCACTGTGAGGTCTCAGGCTTCTGTCATGGTATAGTTGAGGACTTCACTTTTCTGAGATGTTATGCAGTGCAGGTTAGTAGTTGGTCACTGACAGTTTGGGACAGCTTATTGTTCCCATCTTCAAGGGTCAAGTAGTCCAAGAAGAATGTTGGAAACAGGTGGCTGTGTTGTTATAAATCCAGCTGTTCCCACCATTCTTCTTTGACTGCTGGAGGCATGCAGGTGGGACCAATAGGCTGTCAACAAAACATTAATAACTCAGTACCAACCTACACCATGTAACATCCCAGAAGAGCAAGTGCCTATTCAGGTCTTGTTATTATACCACTATAATGGATATTCATTCTCCTAGAATAACTGAGTGTAATGATTATAGAAGAAGGATTATAATATGATATTCATAATTATGAATATTCATAAATCGGGTAAGATGTTACATGGACGCATCAGTAAATTTTGAGGTAAGAAGAATTTCTGACCTAATTGTATGAGTTTTGGTATATGTGCTGTGAGTTCAAATTCTTACTCTGGTATAGATATTTGTGCATGTTTTTATTGCTGCTGTTTTACGTAGTTGCTACTAGAGGCTAGTAACCCCTTCCTCCGTCTCATGTCCGGTGGTAAAAATCAGTTTAGACTGAGATATCAATCAAACTTGTTCTTGGTACAAATTGTCAAGTAAATCTTGAAAAGAAAAGGACTTGTGAAGGCAGGGATTTATATAAATGAACACATTTGTCCACAGTGGTGAACTTAAATTGTGTTATTCTGATCTTCCAGTCTGATTGATAATGTGTGTGTGTGAGCGCAAATGCACACATACACACACACACACACACACACACTACAAAATTCAGTTACATGCAAGCAAGCCAAATAGGTAACATAGCTTGTTTGTTTATATACATTCTTCACATGCATTAAGATGAGTCATTTCTATGTAACACATGCCTACTGGTGCTTTTTGAAGTGTGTGAATTTTATTTCATGTACAAGTCATTGTGCCTTTTATAAGATCTGGTACTGCAAATACTTGTCCAGCTTGCATGTAAACATAGATAGTCTGACACACAGTCTTGCAGATCTTATGAATTTGTGTGGAGTATTCAGCCCACTTATGGTTCATCCTGGTGGATTGTATCCTATAAGCTGTTTTCTGTAATCCTTTTGCTCATTACATCCCTCTTCACATCACAAGACAATCATGGAAGGCCAACATCAAAACTATAGACACAAAACATGTTTTGCAGTAGAAAGAGAAAAGGGAAATTGAGAAAATATTTCTGCTTGGCTTTACTTGAGAATCATTACTTGGCTGAATGCCATGTAGAATCTTCATGAAAGCACCACCTGCTTGTTAGAACAGGTTGTTTTGATTTTCGTTTGTGTGCTTGAAGTAATTCTGGCAATGTTTTGATGTTTGTGATACTCCAAGAATGGTTTTTACTTTCCATACTGTTGGACATCATTCTGTCTGTACTGCTTGCCAGGAGACAATCATATTTCAGACTTATTATTTTAAAGAAGAAATCTACCATTATACATGATATCTGTGGAACACAGTTTGGGAATTATATTGTAAAAAGAAATTTTAAATTTGTATAACAGTTGTTTGTATGTTAATAAATAATATGCACTGGTGAGTGCTGTATTTAGTTTTCATAAATGTGAAAACTGCAAATATGATATTTGAGCTACAATTTCTTGTTTATTTTTGAGTTTAAAAACTAGAGCAGTGATATTGTTTACACAAAATGTTAATAGAAATTTGTGGCTTGTAGTTTTTATTTATGAATCCTCTTAAGTGAATAACGATGTTAAGTCTTGATCAGTAACTTAAAATTAAATGGACTATTTTTATTTTGTGAACCACATATAGGTAGTTTATATTCATCTGTCTGTGACAACAACAGGAATGCTTCTAGTGAACAGATTCAATTGAAATTTTATGTGGAGAGCAAGTCATAAATATTTTTAAACACTTTGATTTGACCTTTCATGCATACTTCTTCACTCAGTCATTTTAATGAGCTTCACATTTCCCATTATATACTCCTGAAGTTAAGAAGAAGTTACTGAATTTAAAGAAATTTATGTGTGTGTGTGTGTATATATATATATATATATCAGTTAACATTTATGGAACAAATCCTTTGTATACTCCTATTTTCATGATAACTTATTGGTAAGCCATGAAGGTAAAAACAAGATAGTAATCTTTCTTTACTGTTTTGTATTGTTGTGGTGTCCACATCATTGGTACCTAGGTTCTAAAGATTTCTGTCATCTAGAATGTCTCAAACTACCCTGAAGTTGGGGGCATCATCTTCCTCCAAAACACAGGTAACTAGCTACAGAGCTACATGGCATCACATTTTAGAAGACTAATTGTCATACCTCCATGAGAGCATCAAATCTCATGACCTCATAACATTTTATAACTAAGTTTGCATACAGTGATTATGGGTCAGTTGCATTATTTGTATCAAATGCTTCAGATGTATAGATTTTATAGACATGCATATTTCCCATCTTGTTTAAAATATCTTATGTAAATCTTTGTTTAAGCTGTTAATTAGTGAAGATATATTTTTGGTTGCATTTTATGTGAGTGACAACTAGAATGCTAATGAAAATTGTTTTCACTTATGCTTATGGTGCATGTTACAACTATTTGCATACACTGAGCAAGAGTATAAATGTTATTTACAGCTTCATTTATTGTGGCAGTAATCTGATAATTGTAAAAGAAGTCAAGGAAAAGGGGCAGTAGATATGCGTAAGTAGGCCTGGACATGATATTCATTACTGTCTTCTTGTTTCCTTGCTGACTGAGTCAACACTGAGAAACTGTAAATTGAAATGGGCTAAATAGAATTATTATAAAATATCTTGAATTACATGTATTTGTATATTGTCATTAATTTGTTAAAATCTACACAACTGTTATTGAATGTTATGTGGCGGTTATATATAACGCGCAGTTTTAAAACGTCTGGCGACGCCTTCCGACTTCCATATTCCATTGCCTTCGATTGTTCCATTTGCCCATTCTTAGATATCTTTCACTCATGACTGTATACATGTATATCCCATCTTTCCAGGGATGGCCTCCTTTTTTCCTTTCTTCAGGCTTCCAGTTAATCATAATTTTTGGTAATCACATTGGGTCCATTCTCTCGACATGACCACACCAAATGAGTTGTTTTCGGGTTATCTCATCCAATGTAGTATCTTGCGCGTTCATTTTTTTCCCTCTAATACGCTCATTCAATTTTTTAATATAGTTTAGAAATCCTTGCTGATCGTCTTAATGCATCCATCTCAGTTGCGACCCATTTAATTCACATATTATTTTCCGTGCTTGTGTTACCCTGTAGCGTATATTTTTAGTGTCTCTTCCCTCTTTGGTAAATATGGATCCCAGGTACCTAAATTCGGTACTACCAGTGATAATGTCACCGTTCAACTCTAAATGATCTGTATCGGTACCCAAGGACATGCATTTTGTTTCTGCAATGTTCATAGTAAGGCCCCATTTAGAATATTCTTGGAGCTTCTGGCACATATACTCCAAATCTTCCTTACTTTGGGCCATCACCACCTGATCGTCTGCAAATTGCAGCGTATATATCATATTATCCACATATCCCATACCCGAGCATTTTCTCTTCCAAATATTTAAGGCTTTTCTACTTGTTTCATTTAAATTAGATACTGCATGTACATCTGTTAATTGTAGTTGTATGTACTTACATGGGATTGCCTTTGTCAGCTGTTACATCAGTCCGGTATTATATGTAATAATTGTGACAAATACTCATGTAAAATATGGCTCTACTTCACGTCCGTGTAATGTAAAGCATGTGTGGGATACTGTAGGGTTATCGAACAATTATAATAAACACATTGATATTTATTGAGGTCTAAAGTCGTGCAGTACTGTGATATGAGATGTGGCAAGAATGCCGTAGTTAGCTGCAGTTACTGGTCGTACGTCAGCGGTTGTGTTCGGCCCGGGTGAAGGAGGCGAATGCGCGGTGTATAACTCGTGCAGACGGCAGCTCTGTCGAGACTGCTCTGACAGGGATCCCAGTCGGGAGCCTTACCGGTAGGTCTCAGGCGGAGCTGGATTGTACGATGGAGCGTTGCGTCGCTTCTCCCTCGGGCAGCGTGGATATGCGGTCGAACGATGATATGTCGCGGACTTACTCCCTTTTGACGATTGCTCCTTTCTGAAGTGTGAGCAGTGAAAGACGGGAAGTTGAGCCTGTGCTTGTAGAAGAGGCCATCGATCCAGATGGTATCGAATGCTTTGGCTACCAGTGAGCCTCTTTTCGCCGAAAAAACCTGGATATTCTTTCAACGAGGCGCGCCAGCTGCAAGGATGTGCTACATCTGGGTCTAAACCCAAACTTCTCGTGTCGCATCAGTCCCCGTTCGTTTACTACATGTAAGATTCTAGCTAGTAGTATCTTTTCAAATAATTTACCTATCGTGTCCAAGAGACTAATGGGCCGATAGGAAGAGTTCGGTGCAGGATCCTTCCCCGGTTTAAGGATAGAGATCACTCGAGCGTGCTTCCACGTTTGGTGAAAGTGATGGGTGCGGTGAACCGCGTTGAAGATACGGGCGAGGAGGGAAACCGCTCGCTAGGAAAGATGCTTCAATGCCTTGTTCGGTATGCCGTTCGGGCCCGGGAACGTGCTGACCTTGAGACCCCTCATGGCTTCGTGAACCTCAACAGGGGTGGTTAACTGGAATTTGCGAGCAGGGCTGTAGAAGTAAGACCTCAGACCACGTCAACCTTTCGATAACTGCCGGGACCGAAGGATCGGTCTCCGGCTGAAACTGAGAATCCAGATTTCTGCAATGGCTTCGGCTTTCTCAGAGTCTGGGAGAGCGATTCCCCCTGGGGTGACCGGGGGCGGGGGGGGAGATAGAGTAGGAACACTCTTCACCCGCTTGGTCTTTCTCCACAGCGATTGGTCTTCAGGATCGAGGGATTCGAGTGTAACGCTCCACTGGTCGTTTCTCCACTCGTTGAGCCGGCTGGTCACCGACCTCTGCAGGCGGTTGACCTCGGTTTTCAGAGCGGGGTCCCTGGTGATCTGCCACTGCCTCCGCAGCCGGTTTTTCAGGCGTATCTCATCCTGAATGCCGACCGTTATCGGAGAATGTGGGTCGTCACGCGAGCGACGCTTGGGAGTTGACGCTGCCAGAGCCTTCAGAGCGGCGCCGGAGAAGTTCGCAACAAATGTGTCGATTGCCATCTCATACAATTCCGGATCGAACGGAATTAGTTCTTAATCTGTGTTTGTAAGTTGGCCCAGTCAGTGCGCCTGAAGTCAAGGCGATCCGGTGGGTGGTGAAAGGATGAGCGACACGCAGTTTCAACGAGGCCCGGGAGGTGGTCCGAGCTTAATGCGGAGCACGAAGTCATATACACCGGTAAACAGAGATTCTTTTTTATCACGATGTGCAGGACATCGGGAGTAACCGAAGGGTTGTATGGGTTTGGTTGGGGAGTCCGGTCCAAAGATCAGACAGGAGTTCTCGATGGCATAATCACGTCTCGTGTTCAGCCGCGAGTTTCAAACCACGTGTTTGGCGTTGAGGTCTGCAGCCAACAGGACCGGCTATCCCCCGCCGAAACAGGTGGTCTGTTCCGCTCCGATCAGTGGACGGGAAGGCGAAAGGTAAGCCGCAAGGATTAACACCGATTTGTCGGCCAATGTGTCTTGGATGGCAGTAGCCTCCAGGTGGGTCAGGCCCGGAACGGGCACTGAGTGGTGGACTATACTATGGCGGACCAAGACGGCTGTGCCACCCCCAGCTGTCGGTCTGTCTGTGCGGTGGCAGACCTAATTGGCAAGCCGGAAAGCTTGGCCAGGGTTAAGGAATGTCTCACTTAACAGACATCCGCAATCCAGCAGGCCAGGCGCAGGGCTTTACACCGCTCTCCTCCTAGGGCGTGCTGCCTTATTCGGCTGCAAAAAGAATGACTGTCTTTAGGCTAGCGCGAGGGTGAGCTGCGCCTGTAGGGACGGAACAGATGGACTGAGGAGCCGACGAGTCAGCTCCACACGCATACAGGGGAAGGTGATCGAGGAGACCTGAGATTTCCTCTGGGAAGGTGGTACTTTGGGTGGGGGAAAGTGTATTGTTTCTTCTCGCCTGCGTGTACACGATGAAGTTACGGTGCGACTTCAACTCTAACCATGGGCTGGTTTAGTGTCTAGCTACGGGCTTGACGGTCCGGAGTTCGAATCCTGGTGGATACGAATATTCCGTACTAATCCAGACCGTCCCTGGTTACCGGGTTACATTCCCGAGGGTGAAACTGCCGGAGCAATACCCTTACTCCCAACTGGGGTTTCATGACATGTTCTGAGACACTGTACCTTTTACCTGAAGCTGTGTTCGATGGTGATGCCGGCATGTGATTACAACCGTAGGTCGGAGAAATGTGGGCCCTTATAACCTTTGGCTGGATGGCATACTATAATCTGCGGCGTTTTGTGGTAACCTGACCTGCGTTCTTAATCCATGGTAGGCACAGATCATATATGGTAGGCACCCCCCCAGAAACTGGGATAGGGCGAGTGGGCAACAAAAAAGTGACATCTAAACGTGATTACAAGTACTAGCGACTGGATGGAGAGGCAAGTATTTCCTACCGCTGACAACAGGTGTCACTACGGTCGACTAGGTTGCGGCACCGACCAATCACAGGACGGCTATTTCAAATTGTACTGACCACACGCGTTGGTTGCAGGCACAGTGCGTACGTGTTGCATAAGAAGTGGT
>Ga0123357_10005096_pt1 | contig 15656 bp, 9 predicted proteins | sample TergutEmb28metaG_FD_89873 | JGI IMG/M metagenome (GOLD analysis project Ga0123357, IMG submission 89873) | Embiratermes neotenicus P4 segment gut microbial communities from Petit-Saut dam, French Guiana - Emb289 P4 | ecosystem: Host-associated > Arthropoda: Insects > Digestive system > Gut ... | reverse complement strand
TTAAATGGTAAATATTATGTTAAATATAATAACCACGAACTTTAAGGGAGTAAACTGGTATCAGAATTATTGCTGTCTTGAATTAATTTTGATATTTTTCTAAATTTCTTGCGATATTTGTTTTGTCTTAAACTCGAAGTTGACTATATGGAAGGTCTCTACGTAGAGCATAAGGCAAGGCCACAAATTATACTCGTGCATTCGATGGGACTCAACCTCACAAAAAATAGCTGTGGAATGTACCTAATTTTACTGGCAGTCTTACCAGTTGTTGACTAGATTGAAAAATCTTAAATTTCGAGGACTTTCATTCTCTGAAGAAGAATGTACATTATATAAAAGAGCATAAAACTTTTCGTTTAACAGAAACTACGCTACAGCCAATAGAATAGGCCTAAAATTCTTACATTTATCTACAAGAAGATTTGGACCTGGCTACCTTCTGCCCGAGTGGTGGGAAACAAATTATATACTTCATACCAGATATTTCAGTTGTTTGAAGTTACTGTCTCACATTTAATGGTACGTAACTAAAATCTAACACTCCAATGGGTCAACTGAGTCTTCAGAAGCTGATTCTCGTTTAAGGGTCAAGAAATTACATGTATTGTTTTATGTGAAGCAAAGGTTTAATGTCTTTCTTAAGAAATTAACGAGTGACTCTTCTGATCGGAATTCAATAAGGTTGTCTCTCGAATATTCCGGGGGTAAGACTACGATAGGGTTCTTCATGGTCGTTCTCAGTAAGTTCAGACATACGCCGGAAGAATGTTCCAAATATGTCACGACTTCTTACTTCGATTTTTTTCTCATTCACAGTTTACTCTCACTCATTAAAACATCCGACTCTATATACTTCAGTTATTGAAAGTACACTTAATTAAATTCCGAACACACATTTGCATTATAATTCTTCATATCCATTTTAATATTATCCCCGATCTAAGTCCTTGTTACGGAAGTAGTCTGTAGCCGTATTTTTCCCACAATAATACCCAACAAATATCGTATTAATTTCTGTATTTATTTGATTACTTCTTATATCTATAATAATGTATGCAATGCTAAACCTCTTAAGTGTGATGACTTATTCGCCTTTGCAATTAGCTACAAAATCTTACTCGGGTACAACTTGACCAGTAATATTTTTCGTGCCGTTCATGTCGGTAACTGCGTAAGTGCCGTCCCATTTCTGGAGTTTGCTGGCCTTCACTTTTATCCACTGTGAACCTGCCTGTTTCTAGTTTCAAAATGAACCATTCAATTAACGCAGAACATAAGGAAAAATGGGCAGAAAATAGTTTTATTTTCTTCAATAGCCGGGTTCAGATGTAAGCTAGAACACCAGGTATCCTAACTAAAATTGTCATGGTTTTTTCTAGTCCCTCTGTCCAATTCCAGGTTTGTGATTTTAAGCACACGACTACCGTTCCATTTCACAAATATCTCCATTAATTATTTACTAATCCTTTTAACATTTTACTTTGTAAGGGCAAGATTTGATAAAGTGCAAATAAATCATTGCAAGTCATTCTACGTTTTGTTGAGCCTGTCTCTACTGACAGACTAACAAACAGACCTGAAAATGTGAGGTCGATTTGTATTAGTGATAAATTGCACGGTTATAGATATTGCGGTGAAGACGATCTGAAAAAAAAAGCATTCAGCATATCGTACATTGGCAACTTTAATTTCACCAGATTATATCAAAGTGTAATGAAAAACGTTCGTATGTGACACGTGTCTGGAAGTCGAAGGAAAAATTCCGCTATTTTCTTTACATATTTTGACCAAAAAAACCAAGTATAAACTGCAGAAAATTAAAATGAAAGATGTTGGCACTATCACATATCACGCTGATATTGCAAAAAGGAACATGCAAAAATATTTTTCTTTTAAAATAGTGATATAAGGAAAAAAGGTGAAGTGAGAACCCATTAAAGGCCCGGTGTGGCCCAGAGGGTGGGTAGAGGTATAGTTCTACTCTTCCATGACAGCAGCACTAGAAGGGGGTGAGTGGTCAGCAGCACGCCCCGGCCGCACTTTACCCCCCGGGATAGACACGGTACCCTTTGTACAGGAGGCTGGGTGGGCCCCAGGACCGGTCTGGATGGGTGGAAAATCTCGTCCCCAACGGGATTCGATCCCGTAGCGTCCAGCGCGTAGTCAGTCGCTATACCGACTGAGCTACCCGGTCCACACACACACACACACACACACACACACACATATATATATATATATATATATTTTAAAGCACCACTACGCGTAATATACATGTTGACCTCCTGATCAAGAAATATTAAGTACTCGAACATCACTGCATCAGCATTTCACAAATTAAGTCAATATAAAGGAATAATGGTAGAAATATTTCGATCCCGTTGTGTTTTAATTCGAATTTATTGGTATACAACAATATGTGTAAAATTATTGTCCTCGGGATATTATTCATTAAATTGTACTGTTGTATAACACGAAACGTTTTTACCATTGTAGTATATTTCATTGCAAGTATGACTTGTAACCGTGGATGTAAAACCAACTTATTTTATCACAGGAAATTTTGTATTTTAGATTTAAGTTTATATTATTTTATTGTATAACATCTGCCTCATTAATGGTATTAGCTGTTTTAATAGAAACACAGTGTGTCCAAAGGGTGATTTGTTAATATTTGTGAATAAGTTCATTTTATTAATATATTTATTAACCAGTGAAAACAATAGATATCTGTAATTGAAACCTCAATATGTATTCAACAAGAAGATGTTAGCTACTTGCGAGTAAGAGGGCATTTTACTAGTCTTCACTCTTCAGATTTTGAAAATAATGACATCGTCTTTTCGAAAAAAGAAAGATAAGTAGCCTAAGATTCTTGTGACTTCCATACAGCCAAGTAAAACCGATATTCTTTAGCGATAGCCTGAAAGCAAAGTAATTAACAACGAATTTGTTTACTATATAAAATATGCGTTTGAATTTTACAGGATGGCTCTTGAAAATGAATATAGAGACCCTTCTTATGATTAACGATATTTGCCAGAGCCTGAAAATGCCTTTTCTATAAAAAAAAGTAAACAATCAGTGCAACAATATTAAATTGTCTCCATTATCACGTAACATTTAGAAATCATCTGCTCTTGTGCCCTGTAATTGTAAGCCCCTTGAAGGGACTTCTGCCAGAAATACAATTGAAACTGTAACACAATAAATTTTACAAGTTTAAACATATTTTGCTGATGCCATAATTTGCATCTGTGGTCTACCATAATTTACTCTTTCTGATGTATGTTGCTGTGTAGGGAAACGTAAGGCAGAACATGTATACTGTCACTACATGAAATCCCACTCGAAACGACTGAGAACCTGGCCCAGAAAATTTGTTGGGAATTCTAGGAAATAAATAACCAATGCAAGTGTAGAAAGGCTTCATTCGTACGGGCTTCTGAACAGTTCATTTTCAGTTGATATGTAGGGCGTGAGAATGACCCTACAACATTTTCTGTTCGAACTACTTTCGTCTTCGCTTTCTATTTTAAATTCAGTAAGAGTAACAGGCGGCAGTGTAGAGTGTTGAACTGGCTTCCTTTATTCTTTCTACTTTTTTTCTGCCCACTGTGCTGCTAGGGCTCAAGGGAAGTGAAAATAATATTGGCAATCCAACTCGGTGCGACATTTGGGATTCTTATTTCATTCATCTTTCTTGCTAAGACTCACTCCTCTTCTCCTTTACACCACCTTCGTGATGTATTAAAGCTTAGAATAGCGAAATATGGTCCTAACAAGTCGGTCCTTTCCATTCTCTCTTTCAACTCAACCCCAAACAATGGATATTTTATTTAGACACATCGGTATTCGCATACTACGAGAGGTGAATTTGAAATTAGAACTTGAAACTCTATTGTTACATTCTAAAGAATAGAAATATCCGTGTTTCTTAATAACCTCCGAACTGAACACAAGTTTGTACTACACGTTGTGTCAATTTTTGGGGATATTCATAAGACCAAGTTCTAAGAAATTGTGATTTTCAGTTTCTTCTGTTCTGCCGAAGCCTTTGAAATGTTCAGCTACTTTCCTGTGCATATAGATGTAGCCGAATACGTCTCATATAACATACATATGAAAAGAACGTAATAGTCTTTTATGTGTTTTGCTTTCATAAAGAAACGTCTTTTCAACTTACACAAATACTGGATTTCCTCCACTTCATTTCCTGTTTCATATATTTCTAACTTAGCTGTGCTTTCGTCATCAGAAAATAGAGAAATGAGACCTATTTTATCGAGTACCCCTGACTGAGCTAACCTCGACAAAACGTCGTGTTTTAACAAAACAGAGACGATAAAAATCCCAGCATTTAATCATTTTTGTAACACACCTTCTAAACAATCCTAAGGCTTTATTCAACATAACAGCTGTTTGTATGGATTAAGTTTATCCTATGTTACTCTTCAAGCCTGTTCATCTATCACAGACGTTTTCTACACTATTTGATATTCATATTTGCGGTACTGTATATATACACCACAAACGGAACATATATTACATAAAACAATATTTATTTCTGGGTGTCTCATTTTACGATATGTATTTTGATTGGTATGCAATCATATTACATATGTTGGTAAGAATTTAATGCGAAACCCAAATTTTGTAGTATCATGGAGAAAAATTTAAACACTTTTCAAAGTATCTGTTTGTTATAAGGAATGCAAATAGCATACGAGAACGCAAGAGGTGACATGACAGGAAAAAGTGCAATTTTTCTTGTGTATGCCACGAAATTATATAGAAGGAACCTCCAATAATTCTGAACACCGGACTGAAATGGAGTAAATGATTAGTTTTACTTCCCGGCCCCGTCATTCCAGAGGAAAACATGCGGTGGGCATTGATTAGGAGGCTGGATGTGTCTGAACGATTTAAAGACGAGATACAGCAGAAAGTTTTGCCATGATGTCTCGGTTGGTCAGCTCGTCGCTATACCAACTGAGTAATCCCGATTCAGAAGCGAAGATAAAAATATTTATTTTATTAATATATTTCAGGCAAGGGACAAGTGGCAAGTTATTGTGTAACTTTCGGGTTCCATACATTTTGGGAAATTTCTTAATCAGTAGGAAATATCAGCTTCTGAGAAAGATTTCTGTCTATTGGAGTTGATCCATTATTACGTGTTATTGATATATAAGCTCAGAGAAGTTTTGTCACGGAGATCAGTTATTTTTGTCTGCAGTCCCTGGATAGGTATTTATATTCATGTTCGACACTCATGTCATTTTTGGCATATAATTTAAGTACTTTCTATATTCAGATTTTATTTTTAGATGAATTTGTTTTTACTTAAATGTGGTGATTAAACTTTTCCGTTCTATTTATTATATTAAATTTAGCATGTCTTTTAATACAAACTGAACAAAATTTCTTAAACATACTCTTGCAGAAACCAAGGGCAAAAATAAAATTATTTACACTCGTACCTGTATGTGAGAAGTTATGATGTGCCAAATAGAATCCTGACTTTACTCTAGATATTGGGATTTTATCAAGCAGGTGCTTTAAAGTGCGCAGAAAGGTTTCTGTTGTGTACAACACGTTACTTAACACTTCATTCCTTGGCTATGGGGTTACCTTTTCTTCACCTTATGTCCAAACCAAAACAAAGGTCCCCACTTCACGCTCACATTCATTGTTCCATCTCCACACGCGCTATCCTAGCTACTTCTGTTTCACATCTCCTTGAGTCCAATTGAGCCAACACGAAAACGAAACAGGCTAGAGTATTTCGCAACATCCTCCAAACTGGAGGGTCACAGACAACGTCAACAACTTTCATATGTCATAGCGCTTCTGAAACTTCACTGATCTCCCCCTTCAGGTTCTTGCGTGTGTCTGGCTTAGCAAAGTAGCAGCATTTTTTTCTCCATTGGGTTGGTGAACATAACAGCCTCCATCTTTCAGTTTCCTCCATATTTCATGATCAAAGGATACAACTGCTGCACAAGCCAGAGGTATTCCCGTGTAGCCGTCTTCAACCTCGTAATTCCTACGACTCCACCAGTTCCAGGGATCGACTTTATACCCCGTGGTAAAGGCCACAGACGTTTATTGGTATGGTCACTACCTACAACGACAACATTCCGTAACTTCACTTTTCGGTAGCTACTCTTAGGCTTCCCCGATGCATAAGGAGCCCTTAATAACCCTGACAAAAGCTTTCTTAGATTCTGCTGTGGATTTTGCAGAAATCTAACTTTGTTTAGAGATTTCGCATCCCAGTAGCCACAGAGCCGTACTCCCAATTCATGGATATTTAGGAGGAAAAGGGATGGCGTTAACGACGATAAATCAAATTCATACGAAGCATTGTAAGTCACAGGCCTTGCAATTACTACCGCCTCACAATCCCACAGAACAACAACACGTTCTAGTACATCAGAGAGGCTCTTTCCAAGGTCATTTTATGAGCTGCTTGATAACCCGAATCAACCGCTCCCACCATCCACCCTACCAAGATGATTCAGGTGGACTGAACTTCCAAATACTTATTTGACGTAGAACTATATCTAAACACCAAGTCCATATCCATTCATTTCAAACAAACCTCTGTTCCTCTAAGGTAGGTCCGATTATACCAGTAGATGACAGATGCTCTTCCTCTGCGAGCAACAAATCTTCCAAAGGCCTGCAAGAAGGCTTCAGTAGTTAGGGAGGTTATCAACTCAAGATGAACGGCACATCAAACGGCGCATGTAAAAAATTCAAATGTAAGGCTTTTCCTCTCCACACAGAAACATCGGCCGCATAAGGTCAGGCTACATATTTTAAAGACCGAAGCCTCCGTCAGTAAGGGGGCCACAGCCGGATCAGGCTTCCTGCCCTCAAAACAACGACACCTTACACATTTGGAGATTGCAGATTTGAAGGTTCCTCGCCTCTCCAAAATCCTACAATACTCTCGTACTAGACGCAAAAGCAATTGCACACCAGCACTGCAGTGTCTCACATGCGTGTCTCAGATCAATCTTTTCACTACAATATGTTCATAAGGCAAAATAACGGGACATCGGAAAGTGAAGGAGTCTTATCGAAACACCTATTTTTTCAGCTAGATTAACTCTCTTTCTTCAAAGGGGTTCAAAGAAGCCAGTAATTTGTCCTCAACGCCACCAAATGACTTCTCTTCAACCAGCAAAAGATCAAGTTTTCAGCAAACTTCAGCTCATCTACACAGAGTTCGCCACTTATTATAAATGTAGGGGCTCAGCAATTGCCAATGAAGCGACACTTCCAAACCAAGGCTCGCTTCATATTTTAAAACTTAGAGAAACGCCACAGGTCTGAGATGTCAGGTTCTTTGAGGAATAAAGTAGCCAAACAGAGAATAGACATCTTCCTCTTGTAGCGACAAATAGCCCATCCTTTCTGCGGTATCCTTTAAAATGTTTGATTTTTCGTAGCCACTATATTTGAAGGCAAGTACAGGTAATTCTTATCTGTCAGTTTTGAGTGTTATCTTCAAGGTATGGAGGAAGACCCTTGAGTCGTTCATCATGCTTGTTATAGCATAATAATAGTCGTCGTCACAAGTTTTACTTGTGCTGCTTTTCAATTTAGGCTCTTTACATATCAGAATCACATGACCTCTCCCACAAAACACACTATGATTTTGCTTTGCATTTTTTTTGCCACATTCCCAGGTTTTAGACAAGAAAAACAACAACCCATTTTCCACAACATTTTCCGCTTGCCCGACAACTCCATCTTCTGTGCAGAAAGACAGTCGGAATTGGAATGTGTTTCGTTACAAGACACAGAATTCGGCTTATCCCCTTGGATCTACGCGGTAGATAGCTGTTGTAGGTACGTCTTCCTTTGGATACTGTTTCGAAAGGTGCTTCCTCTTGCAAACTGATGTGGGGGCATTGGGCGTTATCTGAAGACCGGTACTAGTTAGGTTGAACCTCTCTTCCCCCTTCACCTACAGGCTTAAAATTCAATTATGCTATTCATTCTGTCCTTTGCATCGACTCCCTGTGTGGAGTTCACTCTCCGTTCCATGCTCTTAGAAGCTCTTTTGGAAAGCAGGACTCCACCAGAGTCAACAACATTGCCGAACATGTGCTCGTAGTGACATCTAAGGTTTCGTGTCCACAAGTTGAATTCTAGTTTATTATAGATCGAGGAAAAATTTATCGCCTCTTTGGCATGGTGAAGGGAGATTATCATTTTTAAAACGTCTTCCACATACACCTCCACGAACAGATCTCTGCCAATCTGGCCTTCAGTCTTGCCACGGCCTTCCATTTATTTGCACTGGAAAGTGGGTAGGTTTCCACAAAGTTTGTTGCCCTGGGCCCTGCCACAGTAGCTTGCAACAAATACCGAAATTTATAATCAGGTAATATCTCTTCTTCTTGGTCAATTTTCTGGAACTGGCACCAAAATGGCATCCAGTCTTTAATATTACAACAAAATTTCCTGAATTATAATTGCGGAAATTTAAATTTATTGTTTTTATTTGCTGGCGCAGGAGATGCTACCCTCGTCTTGTATTCTTCGGCTGGATTCGACCACTGGCACTCTTTCTATGAACTTGGCTTGGCTACCGCCATCTCTTTGTCCAGCTCGACGTCAGAGTCGTCTAACAACAATTCCAGTACCTGAGTATCGTGTTGGGGTAAAGCCGCTGCTTTCTCTTCTAAGAGGCGGTACTTATCTTAGATGGATTTCTGGTCCGATTCTGCTGCTTCCTTCAAGTTATAAAACTGATTCAGCAACCTGGTGAATGCCGCACGAGTGGCCTTCCGTAATCTCAACGCTCGATCTTAGGCCTTTGCTTTATCGTCACCCTACGAATTTTAACAAATGACGTCCTGTCACGGTCCCCCGTTGTTGCGTACACACACACACACACACACACACACACACAAATTAACTCCTCAGTTCTAGGCCATGTCGTTATCTGTTGTTCGTTTTAGAGCCAACCAACACAAAGTTCGCTATTTCACCCTCACCTTCTTTGTTCCATCTCCAAACACGCCATCTTAGCTACTACTGTCTCACACTTCCCGTGAGTCCAATACTACCAACAAAAAACTAAACAGACTGGAGTAGTCCGCAACAATAGCAATCTTCTGTTTTAAAGTCAGAAACTCACTCTAAAGTACCTTTACGTAAAGTTTCACGATAAGGAGCCCTACAAAATACTGTGACACAACACGTCCGAAGATGTCTCCCTACAGCACTGTTATCTCTCCTTCATTTGCGAAGAGGAGGAACTTTATCATAAACTTCGGAGCAGGAAACTCATCTCTGTCCATGTCAGGAGTACAATCGACCGCACACATAGAGCGTGCACATGTGTGGTACTGATGGGGCAGTCTGAAGGTAATTTGTAACTAGAAAGTTACGGTTGAACATCTTCCAACGAATAAACTAAAAGTGGTCACACGTTAGGAGATGGGAAATAGCTTTTTTAGTTTATGTCTTGTAGGTTTAGCGCGCTTGTTTTGAACAAATATACAATTAAGTTTAAAGGATATTCTTGTTGTTTCCACAAACTTGATGCAAACTATGAAAGTGTTACTCTTTTAATAACCTATGAGTGAATATCTGTTGCCTCGTTCCATTCTAATTGTTGCAGGATTGAAAGAAGACTTCCCCATTTCCAGTCAACAGAACCATAACAATATATTTAGTACATTTTTAGTGAGCCATTTCATACTAACTTCTGCCAGTTTTCTGGTAAACCTCTAGAAGCAACACGCCTTTTCAGTCTCTAGAAATCCAGTAACACTGTGCTACAAGCCCGAATGTCGCGGGTTCAATTCCCGAAGGGATCGTTGGGCTTTTTCACTGACTTAATCCTTTCGGCCGCACTATGACCCTGAGGTCCACCCAGCCTCTAACATAAGCGAGTCCTAACGATATCTGTTGGTTGAGGGGGGTAAATGCGGCTGGTTCTTAGGGCTGACAACCTTCCCTCTTTCATGTGCCGATTGTCTAGACCTTCTGGGAACCTCAACCTCCTGCAGCCCTAAGGGCCTACTCAGCCCTGTAATAGGAAAGCGATACAAAGCGAGTGAATTGAAAAAAATCCCTGACTTTAACGGAATTCACAGATGTTAAGAGCAGAGCACTGAAGAAAAAAAAAACTATCACACACGGTTAGTGACAGGCTACGTAAAATCATATAACGAATAATTTATAATTTGTGTTTTAAAAAGTTACTTTTTGGTGAACAATTGAAAATGACGAGAAGGTGAGGACATGTAGCATGCACGATAATGATGAGAAATGCATACAAAATTCTGTTCGAAATGTAATGGAGAGTGACTATTTCGCATAATAGGACATATCAGCGAGAACAGTATTAAACTGGACTTTAAATAAATAGGGCATATACGGCATTCGTCCGCATAAGAATAAAGGCCGCTTAACCCTATGATGTGTTACCTTCTGACATCTGAAAATGTGGAAGTGTGACTGCTGAGCAGCTGAGCGACTATGAAGGCGTTTTGATGTTGATATTTACTCTTCTACTAATTTTAAAACAGTTTAATTAAGTTTTCATAAATTAAATATGAAAAAATTACAAGTTCGACATTTTCTGGCTGGCTATAAAGGCACGTTCAGGGCATTAAGACAATATGTAGAAGTATATTTACATTGAGCGTTTGGTGTAAGAGTTGTCTTATTTACTAATTTTATGTTATTTGCGTGTCATTTTAAATAATTGTGTTAATTTTAGCACCTAAATTGTTTATAGCATCTTGTGTTATGTATGTTAATAGGTGCACATATTTTGTTGCGGATCCATAAACAATATAAGTATAATATACAATATGCATCATTAAATTTAATGTATTGATATATACTATTTTATTTTAAATAGTAAACTGCATATATACATATGTAAGTAATGCTTCAGTATAAATTACCCAGTTATTTCAAAATATTAAATTCATTCAAATTATAATGTAGGAGGACTACAGGTTTAAAAGTTTAGTTTTAGGAGTACATTGAATGTAGCAAGAGTTTGTGTTGACTTTAACTATTGTTACTTTAACCATTTGACGCCTAACGACCACTATAGTGGTCGTACCGCACCGCTAACCTCTAAACGTTGCATTTTATATATTTATTCAACAAATACAGGTACTGAATATTTTAAACATGGTGTATACTATCCGTTTTTATCTTAAAAATGCAGTTTGTTTCATAATTCTAACGTATTTGGTTCCTGTTTTATTCACATTTTATATACAGAGTGTGCTAAAATTTAAAAAAATAATTCTGGTGTCAAAAGGTTAAACAATATTATGGGCAAATTTATTTGCTTTGGGTTTTATTTAACGTTCTTTTATAAAACTTTTGTAAAGAGTGTGAGAATAAATCTTGTCAGCTATGAAGTATAAATGGATTTGGGTACGTCAGAATCAAGCATTAAAGCGCGTCTGTGTCTCTTCACGCAAAACGTGTTCGTTTCACTTATTCCTTATTTGTTTTATCAGCATGTCGAGAGAAAAGGGTATATAAAAGTGAAATGTTCATAAAGTTACGGAAGTGAAACTTAAGATGAAAAAGAAATACGAAGATATCTTTTGTTCTTTAAGAAGAAATCAACTTGTTAACATTCGTAGCGATTTACAGCTGCTCTGCCTTGTTAAGAGAAAGGAGGAGTTAAGGAATTACTTGTAGTTAGGTCACGGTTGACAAACTCTGCTAAAATGAACAAATTGACCGAAATAAGAACTCTAACAAGTTTGTGTTGTGAATAAGCAATATAATATTTTTCGTCTAAGGGATGCGTGTCAAATATTGCACAAAAGCAAATCTTGCTCTATCCGTCAGTAACTGAACATTTGTGAAATAACAAGTGGCTTTAATTAGTTTTCGTATCATCTGATGATTCTAAGCTGCTCTTTGAATGAGGCTGTTTTAACTACTACCGTATCTTGTGGTGGTCATAATTTCATCCCTAATGGCGGATTTATCAGCACTGTTAATACAACCTTGAATTTTACGTTCAAAGTTCCGTACATCGTGAAATATATGCCAATAATTGTCCAACAAGATGTAAGTATATACAGTTTATTTATACCTGTAAACCGCTCTACATGCTTCTGGTGGTATTTCTACCCATTATCAGGAGCTCATGTCACTGTATCCACAGCATCTGGCATTAGTAAAACCGTAACTGCAAACTGTCGTGAACGTGACTGGACGGGACCTGCAGTCCAGTCACGTTCACGACAGTTTGCAGTTACGGTTTTACTAATGCCAGATACTGTGGATACAGTGACATGAGCTCCTGATGATGGGTGGAAATACCACCCGAAGCATGTAGAGCGGTTTACAGATATAAATAAACTGTATATAGTTGCATCTTGTTGGACAAATTATGGCATATACAGCCTTTAATGTCAGGATGATTTGTGAATAGTATTTGCGGTCTTTGTACCAGGTATTGTTCCAAGAACTACATGGAGGGTATGAAGAAATCTATAATAAACATGCATTGCACCTGCAATATGGAAAATAATTGGTTATTTATGTAATACATCTACTAGGGTTTCGTAAGTAGGAACCAAGTAGACGGACCTCCAAATATCGGTGTCGATTGCTATAAAGTGATGGAAATAGCATGACGCTTGGTAAGGATCATGTGACAGTGGAATGGAAGAAAAAGCTTAAAGGTTAGATTTCGTTTGTCGCCAAGTAACGTATAAAAATCACAGGCTTAGAAAAGCATATGAAGCGAATTTGTGAGTATAATAAATGAAATTTATGATAACTGAGGGAAACACAGTATTGGGCCATTAAGGAAACAACGAGACTTTAGGTGAAATAAATCCAAGTACAGGAAAATTACTTGACAAGACAGTTGAAACAATTTCAAGAAACCCAGAAATGTAATGGAAGTCACAGAACGACAAAAGAAATCTAGGGTAATGTAGTAAATTTCCGCTTTGAATGAAACTGCGATCATTATAAACTGTTATAGTCTTTTCGTGAACCTGGTGGTGCTTGTGTGACTACGGTGCTGTTTTGCTGGCGGAGGGCTGATCAGTTACTTTTGTTATTTTCATCTACCAAGCAGTTTGTTTTTAAAGATAACCAGTTTTTGTTCAATATTCCTTTGTATCTTTTTGATGTTTTGCTGGCCGAGCATCTCAGTATAATCTTAGCAACTGACCAAATTAATGTACAAATTCTTGTTTTTTAATAAGTTTATTGCATTCCTCTACATGTTTCGACCACCTATAGATTGTGACGATACCAGAAACTGTATAACATAATTTGATCTCCTGATGATGAGCACAACAGTGCTCGAAACATGTAGAGTAATACAATAAAATTATTAAAAAACCAGAATTTGTACATTACTTTGGTCAGTTTCTAAGATTATCCTTTATATCTATTTGTCCTCTTATAAAATGTTCACACTCTCATTGGTTCACGTAGCTTATTTCTTTCAGTTTAGAGTCATACTATTGGTGTCCCTGTTTTCCGACATCAGCACGGAAGTCTTTTTGACAGTCATTAACCAGTCATGAAAGAGTTCGGTATTAACTAATTACTTCCTTTATGCTACCTCAAGTACAATGTCAATCAATACAGAAAGTATAATCTCGATGGAAAGGAAACTATTCTACTAAATGCATGTCGACACTACTAATGACGTAATTTTAGAGAATGCACAGGATAATAATGAGTAGAGGTTACACATATGGGAAGTGAAGGTCATTAAAGCGGATTTTTTTCAAGTTAAATCCGCCAATGCGCACTTTGTATTATTCTGGGGGAGGTTAAAAATCACGAAATCTGTTCACAATAACAAACAGAAATTTACATTTTACAGTGTTTTATCAGCAGGTCCTATCCAGGTAGATATTCAGTATAATCTTTAAAACTGAACATATTAGAACAGGCACAATATTTCATAACTAATTACTGGAGATGTTCAGGCCTATTACCCGTGCCTTTTAACATTATGGCCCGTGTATGCTAGATAGTATGCAGCTATTGCCACTTAATTTCCTGAAGTATTATATCATCAAGTTTCATTATGATTCACGAAATTTGTTAGTCGACATAGATATTTGGGAAATAAAGTAAGATTTAGGCGCCTATCACTGCTTCTTAAGCCTTCTAAATTCGCAGGCATTCTTTGTTAGGAGACAGGAACTAATTTTTATTAAAAATCACTAACATTTCAAGAAATGCAAAACTTACGATATCGCCTTCGTCATCATAATCATCATCATCGCTTCGTCGTCATAGTCTTCATCATCATTAAGTTTAAACGATTAATAAATAGATAATAATTCAGATTTCCTTTATCAGGCTCCAATATCATATTATCTTTCTTACCTTTAACTTCAGCATTTGTTTCTCATGTCGTTGCTTCTTCAGTTACAAACAAGTGGTGTCTTTGCAGTATAAAACTAGAATTATATCAGAGTTACTGTACTTATTTACAATCAACTCCACACAAGACAATTATCATCACGACGTCAGCAAGAGATAGGCCAAACGTAAAGTTCATCTTACGAACTTAAGAGAAGATTAGGTCAAGGAAACGAAGAGCACAATACTCGATTCGTCTGGCGTCGTGAAAAAATTGTAGCGATTCCGATGCATTAAATATTTTTTACAAAAAAAATCATTAGGATCTTTACCATAGAGCTTCCAGGGTTTGAGGCCTCGTGAATTGTTCCGGTCCCATTCACAGTCTAGAATTCTGTTGAGAGTTGTTGCTGGATTCGTTTGCCACATAGTTGATATTCCATAATTAAATGTGGCAGTCTATCTCTGTCCATTCGCCGAACACGTTGTAACAATTTGTTTCTGTAATTTTCAATTTTCGTCACAACTGGGTTAATGTCGAGTTCTAATAAAATGTGTTCATTGGTTTTGTAACCTTTCCTTGGGTATTTTGCCCTTGTCCTAATCAGTTTCATTTCCGTTGACGCTGTCCTGAATATATCCTGTTCTTTAATTGCCAGAGATTCACATCCGTATAGTAAGGTAGGTAATGCCGAAGTGTTATATATTTTCAGTCTGGTGTGGTTTTGGACTTCAGAGAGTTTGAAGTTCTGTTAATAATGCCCGTTATCTGGAGAAATTGTGATATTTTAACAGTAATTACTTTTTAATTCTTGTATGCAGTAGTGTAGTGTCTAACGCCGGGTAACCTGTTCCCTGTTAATCCGTCCGCGGGTGGACACTACTTGTTATAAGGTTGATAACTCGCTTCTTAACTCCTAGGGTTGTGCTGCTATCACGTCCATAATCTTTTCCTATTATTTACAACTAATTCGTTCTAACTTCTCCGTACCATTTATCGTGAATTCAAGGATGTTGCAGACCCGTTCAAATAATTTAATTCAATTCTAAAATGTATATTCTAAAATATTAATTCTAATAAATAAATATCCACAATAGCAATTTAGTTAGTATACAAGTATGTCCAAATTTATCAGTTTAAGTAACTGTCTCACCTCGTATATATGTATCTACTCGCGATGTAAGTTGAAATTTTAAACTCAATAAAATAAACTAGATAATAACCAAACTTCCTCGGCTCAAAGTTTATAAAATTTCCAATCCAGTCAACACAACTCACCTTGTATAAACAGAAG
>Ga0123357_10005095_pt1 | contig 15656 bp, 7 predicted proteins | sample TergutEmb28metaG_FD_89873 | JGI IMG/M metagenome (GOLD analysis project Ga0123357, IMG submission 89873) | Embiratermes neotenicus P4 segment gut microbial communities from Petit-Saut dam, French Guiana - Emb289 P4 | ecosystem: Host-associated > Arthropoda: Insects > Digestive system > Gut ... | reverse complement strand
CAAATTGCTCGCACAGCGCATGACGAAACAACACGCAAAAACTGTATGACAAACTAAATAAATAGTAACATATGTGCTTTACTGCGACTATCATTCCACAATCCCGCAGTATCCCACATATATAAATAAATGAACTGAAGTGAACTGAATTCAATAAATTAAATTAATAATTTATATTAAAGTAAGCTAAATCTGTTGAATTAAGTGAATTAAATGTTAAATTAACTTAAATTAAAAGTTGTATTAATTACATTAAATCCATTAATGATAGTCTTTTTACCAACTTGATGCATAAATTCTTTATTTTAATACATTTGTTATACTCCTGTACATGTTTCGAGCAATATGCTCATCTTCAGGACGACAGTTGTATTATTACAGCCTCTGGTATCGTAAATCTCTTTAGGTAACTGTTCAGACCACAGGTTATGAGAGGAACCTGTGGTCTGAACAGTCACCTAAAGAAAGTGACGATACCAGATCCAGTAGTAACACAATTGTCCTCCTGAAGATGAGCATAATAGTGCTCGAAACATGTAGAAGAGTATAATTAATGTATTAAAATAAAGAATTTGTGCATCAAGTTGGTAAAAAAGACTATCATTGTATTAGGATGCACGGTCAACAAAATATAAAAAAATAAATCCATTACGTTAAATCAAGGTCAACAGATGAGTCACCAGATGTAAAATTCAACCAGATAGGCAAAAATGTATATCAATACAGGGACATCAAAGGTAAGTTACATAGAATGAGTGCAGCAACTTGGTATAACAAAATGTGTAAAACATGCCATCTTCATTTCGAATTTTAGATCTGGTGACTCATTTTGTTGACCTTGCTGCTGAACAATCATGCTCCCTAAGGATGACACTTTGAGGGTTGAAGCATGTTGGGGTGATATAATGTGCCAATAAAGTGGTGTTATAGTTATGTATGTGTGCACTCATCGGCATTTATTTGATAAAATAACATTAATGCATTGATATAAACAAGATAAATTTTTTAACTTAATGTACATTTTTAAAGTGCTGTATCAATATGATATAATTCATAAAATAATGAGATCTCATTATTGGCAATGCAACTGTATTCTTTTAGTATGTTCTGTACTAGCCTCATAATGAACTTGATGGGTGGAAACATTTTATTGTTAATACACAATTAGTGTGCCAAGGTTGTTGTTACTAATTTTTTATTTTGAAACATGTTGCAGCTGTTCAGGGAATCAGTCTGTCAACAGAATGCAAAAATGTTGTGTGGGATATTTTCCAACTCTCAGTAAAACAAAATACTAATCACAGAAGTAATGAAAATGAAAATCTTCCACAGAGCTAAGAAAGTGAACTCTGGTTTTTGCACGTTTCACTTCCATATACAGAACCACTGAATCATGAACAATGCAACATGTGAAATTCCCACACAAGTTTTGCTCATGATTCAAGCATTCTGGAATGTGCCTGTGTGTGTGTGTGTGTGTGTGTGTGTAGGTGTGTGTGTGGCTGGGTGAGTAGTTCCTGACAAGCTGCACAAAGTTATACTGCTCAATTCACTGTTGTGTTCTTGTGGCTCCATCACAAAATTATATAAGAACTATTGTTTTGAGATATACTTCCTTAATGTTACAGTGAAAAGCTAATAATTCAATAGCTTTTATTCACGTATTACAAACTAAAAAGAATACAATTACAAACACGTGCTGTTAACTTGGTTTTCTTCACCAGACACAAAAAATAAACAAAGCACTACTACAATGCAGAATTATTATTGTACTTGCAAGTATATAGTCATCTGTTACAGAATATGTGGAAACAATATATTACATCCACTATGTAAAAAACAGATTCATAAATCTTACTCAGAAACATTTAAAATTAAATTCTTATTAATTCATAAGTGTATTTATGTGGGATGCAGAACTCTTGACAGTGTTGTAATTATGTACATACATCCATGGTAAAGCAACTTCCAATAAGTATTACCTGCCAATAAAATTATTAGACATAACCAGTTAATAACAATGGACGGCTGAAGATAAGAAATTTACCATATCAGTAGCAACATGGACTTCATATTCTGAAAATGTATATCCACCATGAGAACAAGTTTGTGATCCTCAGCAAGCCTGCTACTTCACACCATGTGGTGTTTCATTTCTACAAACTACAGCTGTCTGGAACTGCATTCATTAACACAACTCTGAAACCTAAGCCAAACCCCCCAAACACACACATACACACACACCAAACCTTAATTAATGATGAAAACTGTTAGTGATACTGTGTCAATAAATAAAAATCCAAGATTCAACTGAATAACCTCAAACATTTCCAGTGACCTGAGTTCATTTATAAAGACAAATGAGCCACAGCCGATATTTTTTGATAAAGATATCATTTTCTACAATATCGGTAGCAATACGGTGTGGTAGGGGTAAAAGTAAAGCTTACCCTAGAACAGGCCATGAAGGCCTAGAGGGGGAGCAGCTGTATAGCTCTACTCTTCCTTCAACCTCGGCGCTAGAGGGGGGTGGGTGTTCAACGCCATACCCTGCCCGCTTTGCCCCTGGGAAAGACCCGGTACCCATTATATAGTAGGCTGGGTGGGCCCCAGGGTCAGTCTGGATGGGTGTGGAAAATCTCGCCCCCCACCGGGATTCGCTCCCCGGACCATCCAGCCCATAGCAAGTCACAATACCGACTGAGCTATCCCGGTCTCTAGTAGCAATACAGTACAGAATAAAAACAAGAACAATAACTGCATCTTAATAAAAACAGATCAAAATTACCAACGCAAAGATATCAATTAAAATGGTTTTGTACTTTAGAATTACTGTGTTTAGCTGGATCTATGAAATCCTTTTGTGATTAACACCACATGAAAGTAGGGACAACCAGTGTTTAGGATTCAAAAAGGCACATTCAGTCATTTAAACAGTTTTTATTTTGGAACTTAAGTAGCTGCCTAAAGTGTTTGTGGAATTCATTTGTATGTGGAGTGGGTCACAAGTTCATATCTCATAATGTAAGTCTACAATTGCTCATGCTCATATTATATTGTTCCCCTCCCATAATGATTTTCATAACTGACATACATAATGTGGCTTTGCTGGCCAGTGTTTTAGCCAACAATTAGGACAGATTAAATTTTATTTAAGATGTGGGCTAATGAAAGAAATGATTTAATGTTGCAGCTGAAGAGTTCATAACATTTCAATCGAACTTTAACCTATCCACAGAAATGTTTAGGATTAATATACTTTAACAGCTCAGACCACAGCACAGACACACTGTTGGATGCAGACATATTACTTTTATCTTTAACACATTAACAAACTTGAACATATATATATTCTAAGAAAATTTTCACAGTGACGGTAGGCAGTGACGATTGTGGTACATTATGATGACTTGCTCTGTGACATGCATTTTTCAGCTGTATAAATTACACATATATATTTATCTTCCAAAAAAAAGTGTATAAAACTGTCTGCTACAATGAGATCAGTGAAAAACTCCTGTCAAAAGAATCAGATTCTCTGTATTACTAGCTGCCTCACTGTTCATATAACAAGTGCTGGGCTACACAAATGCCACTTTCTGCAGTTCTGCCACTGACCTTAGCAGGCCTTGTTAACTAAGCTAAATCCAGCTCCTCCCCAATCCTAAGCAATTTACAATTCCACAGGATCTGAGGGTCTGAAAGCACTATTGCTGAACATTCAAGCCTTCTGGTATGGGAGCTCTGTTGTTGACTAAGTGCTTCTTGACAGACCCCAGTCATTTTAAACAGCTGTGCAGATGAAGAGTGATACAGACCTCACTGGCGAATTTACAGTCGGGGTGGAACATAAGTGAAACAAAGTTATTCTGTGACTGCAGATTATTCAAGTGCTGTGGATCAGATGTGGAATGATGATTATGAACTACAGATTTGGAAACACAGAGGAAGGTGTATATATTTTAAGGAACTACATTCACATGGGATTAAAGCCAACATTGCCAGTGCAAAAGCAGCATTCAATTCTTTTCACTAGCAAACTGAAATTAAATTTAAGAAAGGAACTGGTAATGTGATCAATTTGGTACATAGCTTTGTGTGATGGTGAAACTTTGGAAAGTTTTGAAAAGTGGCGCTGGAGAAGGATGGACATCAGTTAGAATGATCATGTAGGCAATGAAAATGTATGACATAGAGGCAAGGAAAGGAATATCCCACAAAAAAAAAAAGAAGATGGAAGGCTAACTGGATGGGTCACATCTTGTGTAGGAACTGCATTCTCAAACATGTTACTGAATGCAAGACAGAGGGAATGAAAGAAGTGATGGTAAAATGAGGATGATGATGTAAGCAGCTACAGTGTGATCTTAAGGAGAGGATAATGGCAACTGAAAGAGGAAGCACTAGATTGCACTCTGCGGAGAACTCACTTTACCACAACCAATTACACTTTCTGACACGAAGCCAGCCCGCTTGGTTCAGATTATATAAATCACTGAATGCAGCACACTTCCTTTTGTGAAGTTAATGGTTTTCTGACTAGTCACAAACCTCCCTGAATTTTGTGGAGCCCAAAGGTACAATGCCATGTTCACAAAGCCTGCCATTTGCTCCTATTCTAAGCCAGATTAACTCAGTCCATACAAATCCTATTTCTTTAGTATTCATTTTAATATCATCCTCCCACCTATATCAAGGTTTCCCAAGCTGTCTCTTTCCTTCAGGTTTCCCAACCAAAACCCGGTACATATTTCACTTCCCCCAACATATGCCACACGCCCCGCCAATCTCATCCTCCACAGTTTGATTACCCCAGTATTATGTGATGATCTGTACAAATCATAAAGCTGCTCATTATACACTCTTCTCCATCCTCCTGTCACTTCCTCCCACTCAGGTCCAAACATTCTCCTCAGCAAAATCAGCCTACCTAACAATTATGGTTCTGTATATTTTCATCTTTGAATTTCTAGATGACAGAGGGAAGACAAAAAATTTTGGATTGTAAAGTAGCAAGCATTCCACCCACTTCAACTGCCCTTTATACCTTCATTAATTTAACTCTGATTTGTTTGTGTGACTGCCAAATATTTGACCTCGGTCACATTTTTAGAGGATCTATTAGTCACCTATGTATTGTGACTTAATCCCACATTCTCTTCACAGACAAAAAAGTGACAGGAGGCTGAAGAAAGCTGCATAACAAAGAACTTCCTGATTTGTACACGTTTGGGTGATGAAGTCCAATGGCACGAGAGGGTGTTTGGGGCCTATGGGGGGGGAATACACACAGGGGTTCAGTAGAGGAAACCTGAAGGAAACAGACCGCTTACAAGATTAGGGGCAGATGGTAGGTAAAGTGAATGTTTTCTATAAGTCAGTATTTTCAAGTAAGAGATCTGAACACTGCAAATTCACGTTACTGTTCAAGTTATATAACATCATCCAGAGAAATATGTATTACTGCACACTATAAACAATGCAGAAGTATCAGTCCTGTTGAAATCATGTGCCAGGGTATCTTGTAGAAGTATTAACACATGACAATGTACATCCTGGTAGCAATCCACTACCTTCACTTTCACTGATACTCTTCCATCCTTAATACGGGGGCTGCTGCAAGTTCCTATTTACCAAATTACCTGGTGTCACATCCCAGAAGACTACTGTCCTACAGTAGCTCAAATCTTATACACTTCACGGGATATGTTAATGACCTACAACTTGAAATATTATTGGGGTGGATGCACAATGCAAATAAGAAGCACTGCTTGTACAGTGACAACACAGATGCCATTGCAGTTATGTGAAAAAATAAAAACAAAAAGTATTGAAGAATTACAATTATTTGCAGATACATGATATACAAGCTACAAGTTGGTTGAACATTTCAGTTACAGATCTGATTCCCTTAAAACAGGGTCTGACAACTTTTTTTTTTGTCCCATTATGAATGAACAGAAAACCATAAGCAACTAATCACTTTTGTGTCATACTTAGCATCCTTGTTTGTTTGAAATTGGTCATGTTTTGAACTTTGTACTGTGCACAGCAAACTGAAACCACCAAAACTGTCCCCTGTCATGACTTACCAGGACTGAGACTACACTGCAGATACTAGAATATTTAAGAAGTTGGAGAGTGTATACATAGCATAAATCCTGGTATCTTCACATCTGTCTTGAAGGAAATATTAAAGTGTAATACAATAATAGCTGTGGCAGTACATTCTATTACATTTCCATTAAATACTTAATATCATACATGTAGACCTACCAAGGTGGAAGGACGCTTTATTTAATATTACTAACGATAAGAAACAAGGCAACTCTCTTGGACATACAAAAATTTGTTGCATTTTCCTCTACAACACTTGTTTTTCACACACTCTGTTCCAGATAAACATTCAGCAAGTAATGTCTTAAGTCTGATCTTGGAAATAAAACAAAGAATAACTGACGTGATACAAACTGATTTTATACATCTATAAGAACGCCATCACAGTACACATAATTATTACTGAATACCTTCACTTACTTTCTAACATCATTCACTTGGTACAGATAATCAGGAAGAGGCACTTTACAAGCAAGTAAATAGCAATGAATATTTCATTAATCATTATGCATTGACATTTCAATCTCCACAGTGGATGTAAAATAATAGGTTGGGATTACCAAAAATACAAAATGCATCATCTTAAAAAAGGGTATATGAATTGGTAGGCTTTATATGAAGTTCATGTACATATTTAATCTTTTTATGATCATAAAATTATGGAACTACCTGCCCCATGCAGCAGAGACCTTCTTGAGAAGTCAACAGTTCCTCAGCTAGTCACAGAACGCCATACATTTTATGGGACATAAAGGTTCATTACCATGTTCACAAAACCACAACACTTGTCCCTATCTTCTAGTCCATGCCCTCCCACCCCATTTCTTGAGAAGCCAATTTTTAAAGTATTCACACAATAAAATCAACAAATGCACTAATGTTACAATTATATTCTTAACACACAATCTGTCAGTCTGGCACAGGCACACACCTTCATACTACCTTCATCTTCCTCAGTAACACTGCTGATACAGTTTAACACACATTAAATTTACTCACTACTGAGAATTTCCATGAACACAATCACAAACATCTTGGTTGAATGAACAAAGTGTTTTTCCAAACACAACACTGTGTGTCCACTGTGACACTGATGTTCCCACAATGTAACTAAATTGAACTGTGAATATTATCACCAGACACATCTAAGTTATACACCACACAGCAGACACAATGGACAATGCATTATTTGACTTTACGTACTCACATGATGATGGCAAAGCTGTGCCAAAAGGAGCAGCAACATTAAGCTCCAATGGATACCGTTGTATTCAGCTGAAATATACAGCCATATTAATTAATGGGTATTCAAAACGAATTATGTGGACTGTGATAGTGTCCTTGTATATGCAGAACTTGCAGTATGTTGTGACAGAAAGAATCATTTTAATATTTTCTAAACAATATGTACACATTACAAGCACCAACGCCAACATACAAGACTGTGATGAGGTGGTGTGTAAACAGTAACCTTGTTACATTCATGCCTCGTGAAAACATATATCAGCTTATATGCCATACATGTAAATACTTTAAAGCCAACTCTTCAGGTCACTTATGACCCAGGTGAGGCTGTGGAAATACTTCTTGTGAACAACTGTTCCTGGCGTCGTTCACAAGATAGAATAACAGTATCTGCTTTTTCATAAAATCCATGATACCTTTAATGGCACATTAAATTTTAACAATGTTTTACTGACAATTCACATATTAAATAAATAATTGAAAAACACTGAAAAACTTCACTGTTAATGTGTGAGTAAATATTCAAATAAAAACTTAAAATGAGCTACAGAGTTAACAGCTTAACCATTACATGTGTACAGAAAATATATAATTATGACATTTTCATTGTCTTTCAGTTGTGCATCCCAATTAAATATATGTATATATTTATATTAATATTGTACTACAAGGATATTAAATTAATATTTCTCTTTATAAACAGATTTTTTATACTAAACATTACAACAAGCATAGCTTTCAAAGTAAGCTATGACACTGTATTTTTAACATGAAGTTCTTGAAGAAGATTGTACACAAAAATCTGAGTTATTAGTGTGTGTGTGTGTGCGTGCGTGCGTGCATGCGCACGCACGTGATTGAGAGTACCACCCACATGCTAACAACACAACAGACTATATATTATTACATATCTGGTACTCATACCACTACTATATTACATAAGAAATTTCTTCTGACCTACAAGCTACACAGGCTTGTCAAATGGAAACCTTATAAATTCTTTTAACCGCTACTTTAGTGCAGATACATCTGGCACAGCTACATAATTTTCAACAGAAAAGCACATTCACAGAGTGCCCAGGTGAATGGCGAACTTGATCACAGTGCCTCCTGCTGCAAACAGCAGGGCCCCAAATTTTTCACACTTTTTAAGGTTTTCATTTCACTCACCTTTACAAGAGAAAAACAAAATATTTGGGGGGTGGAGTCCAATAAGTCACTTGTGGGAGGGGAAAATAAACACTTCCCAACATGATTACAATCTCATGAACCCAACAAGGCAGGCAATGTACATATCAACACAACACTGAAGTACGTTCGCATAACCATTATTGCAGTGGGAAAGCAATTAGTACTATTACACATTCTGAGTGTGTGTCCATTACTTTAGTTACCCAGCATGCAAAGTGCATGCACCATATTATAATGTCATCTGTGACCTGTCTGGTTCAATGAAATTTTCCCACATTATCTCACAAATGGCACAATTTTCAGAAAAAAGTTACTGAACATAAAATATGTGCTTTGATTTCTTCTACAACTTCTGTCTGAAACATTTCTCATTCTGAGAATAATTCAGCAAGATATTATCATAAATGTACACGGGTCTTCATGTGAAATACCTGTTACTTATCAGATACTGATACTTGATTTTTCTTGACAGATTTATTAAAAATACTCAGATACTAAATTTCATAAAAATCCATCCAGTGGGAGCCAAGTTATTCCATGTGGACAGACAGACAGACATGATGAAGCTACTATTTGCTTTCAAAATTTTGCGAACGCACCAAAAACATTTCCTAACCACTGATTAAGTTATGTTCTACCATTCAGTCAACAAAATGCTACCTCAGCACAAGACCGAAGTCCAGAGCAAATAAAATACTTCACATAACACTGCACACCTCTCAGTCACTGCATCACCTTCAAGCTACAGCCAAATGTTGGAATGTTGCAATTAAAGGCCAATCTCACAAGAGAATGTCTGCGGCCAAGCTATGAATTTCATTATTTGTTGTGAATCTTCAGAACAGTGCACTGAAATGAATAACTTAGGACGTCCACTTTCCACATTTCCATTGAATGCCTGTCTATCAAGGTCGACATATATGAAATGACCTATCAACCCCTGAAGATGAACATGCTCAGCCACTCAAAATTACAAGATACATTACATTACTTCCTACACAGCGTAACATACCAGGAGCAAACACTGGCTCTGCCAACACCTCCCAGACACATAACTCCTGGAGCTACAGCCATTTTAGACTCATATCCCCAACCCACCCTCCCCTCCTCCATCTTGACATAATGACCAGTTAACAACCACTGGGTTTGCTGTCCGCTACCAATCACCAGGATTCTTCTCACGTAAATATTCTGGACTTCCCTAACAAAACATTGTGTGGCACACAAAAAAATTACATATTTCCACATTGAAAATAGTAAGACATTACTGCATCAATTTCCAAACTGTTAAAGACCCTCCACTGACAGATACATTTCTAATGTTTAAAATAACTCACCATCTTATTAACTGCTGTATATAAAGCAACTGGTCCATCATTTAAATATTTTACTTAATCCTTGTAATTTTTTTAATTATACTAGTTTTGAAATATTTTGTACTTTTGACTTCTTCCACATCCTACTGTCATTGACTGAATTATGGATTCCATGGAATGTAGAACAACACGCATGTTTGTTCAGTTACACAAAATGATGCAGCTACTGTACCAACTGCAGCTCTCAGTTCCAGTAAGCCTTGTACCACAATGACAGTCTGAAATCTGTTCAAGGCAGCAAAGTGAAAAAATATAATCATCACAGCATAGCACTGTTATGAATGAATATAATATACCTACATTATTTGATCATTTACTTACTCTGGGCTTCAGTCAGTTTTCAGACTGCTTCAAAATTGACAAAGGGATATAATGATGGCAGTAGTTACGTTTAATGTTGTATTCAAAACCTCTGAATTTCTGTACCGGCTGCCACACAACTTAATAACATCAAAGTTGTACTTTATTACAAACAGTATTAGACACAAAGAGTTCCTTGAGAACAGCCATATCCGTCAGCACAACAAATGCCAATTCTGAACGCACCATTCACTGCAATAGCCCTCACAATCTGACACAATCACTGCTGCAACAATGAGTCACACACATGCTGTACTGCTGTACTGTACTGGCCCACATATCACAGATCAAACATTTGCCTTGCACAGTGCTTGATCATGTGCAGCACTCAGCACTGTGCTCACAGCACATTAACATAAAGTGGTGACTCTAACAGGATATCTCAAATGGTGCTAATGCAAAAATTAAGCATACAGGATAGTCTTAAATTTGGTGATTAATCTGGGCTAATTAAACCATCACAAACATGGGAATCTATCTCCAATATAAAATGCCTATTAGGTTCCAAGAACTTATGCAATATCAGTAATAATAATTTACAAGAAAACCAAAAAGCACAAAAGGCATTACAGTTTATTTACAATAAAAAGACAAACACCTTCTGGATACATAAAATACACGATATGAATGAAGCAGTGTCATTCCATACAGAGCAAAGCAGTCCACATCACTGTATGAGAGACAGAGATTGATGGAGCTGATAGTGTGACAGTGTGACAGTGATATGCACAATCGCACAAGGGTGGGGGAAGCTGACTCAACAGCCCCATGATTTCAACATGATTCAACAGAACCAGTTATAAAAGGTTGGTACAATGGTGCCAAAACGAGTTACCATGGTTAGTTTATATTGCTACAGCAGATGGAAAGAAATAAGGCACAGAAATACTAAATTATGATTTCTTAGTGTAGAAAGTAAGGAGAAAAAATGTGTAGACTGTGTATCAGTACCACTGGTTATGCTTAATGCTTTATTGAAAGAATCTCCACCTTTCTACATTGCAGTTGGTTATATTATTAAGCATCACCATAACTAAATCCCAGACAAATATAAAATGCATACGAATACTATAACTGCTGATTTAAAAAAATTTTGTGATTTGAGTTTCAGAAGGTGGTATTAAGACTACTACATTGTTTTGGAGTGTGACACTGTTTTGTTTGGCACATACATATGGATGTTTCAAAGGAATGTTTGAGGTCCGCACAGCAATGCTGCTGGGGTGTAATGCAGTGTCACCGAGTGACAGCACCAACAATCTTGTTGCCTTCTTCCTCAACGGCAAGCAATGCATGACAAACAGCCAATATTTTGCTGCAATGGCTGTTCTGCACGGACTGCTACACCTTCACGATGACAGTGACAGGATCCTTCATAATGTCAGGCACTAACATACCAGTAACACACCATCATATCCCAAAAGGCTCAAATCCTCAACTTCAAGAAACACATGGCCTTTATCTTCAGAATAACAGACTGAATTTTGTATCTGCACATCTCAATTGGACATCACATTAATGTTCTTCAATTTAAGGTTTGACATCTAATTTTTGAATTCAATGACCTGAGTCAAATATCACAGTGTTAAGTACCCAGTAGCTTCCTGTAAGTTCAGAAGCCAAAGGAAATAACGGACTGAGCCATTCAACATGTCACAGTACAAAGTCTGAAACTGTTCTTTATGAATTTCAAAATATGCAACTATGTCTAAAACTAACTCCTGAATACATTATATACAAGTGAATACCATCACAGTACACATATTACTTTTTAACACCCTTTAACAAATCTCCCACATGTTTTGATCAACAATGAAAATCATCATATCAACAAGTGGCATGGCTTTACACCTAGTAATACCACCTGTCAACCTGTACCTAACGACAGTCTGTACTAATCAAATCATGTTTGAAATTTACTAAAGGGTATTAAAAAATATGTGAACTTTGATGCTGTGTGTTCCTTTACATATGATTCTTGGAGTAGATGGTGATACAATGCATCAGTGCAAGACCTGAATATACAGAGTCTTTCTTTTATCATCTCATGTAGGAGCAATGCAGTTGACTGCATCTGCCAGGACATCCTCTGACAGCTGCAGTGCTCCAGTCAGCAATAAAAGGAACACACTGCACTATATCCAACATGACAGAGCGGCTGCAGGGTTTGTCAGTCTGTGGCATTCAGCCATAAATGACTCAATATAATTAGACATTTTAAAATTTTCTTAAAAATAAAAAAAAAATAAAATCAATATAATACATGATCAGTTGTAAACTAAACACACAGAGAGGAAAATACACCCGAAGACCAGTTTATGTGCCAGATTCAAGGCTTCAGAAGTGCTGATGTTACATTGTGTAGCAGGTAACTTAACATACCTCAACATTTTGAAAAACCATAGTGCCTTTATCTTCAAGGGTTAGTAGGTCCTAGAAGGCCTACCAAGGACCTACCAACACTTGAAGATGAAGACGCTACCTCCCTTCAGTATGTCAAAATATGTTAAACTTTTTGCTAAACAGTGTAACATTCCAGACAACCAGAATCCTTCTAGTCTGGTCTCTGTTTTGTTTCCAAACACAACTTCAGTGTGCAAGTGGCACCGTGTTGTTGGGTGAGCAGTTCTCTATATTTCTTTGCAACATCCGGAATCACTCTCAAATGAGAGGGCGCCCTATCCCAGAAGACCTGAATTATAAGCAACAATGCTGTAAGAACCTCCATTCTCAAACAAGATCAAAGTCCTTGTGCTTCTAAACATGCCTCTTCTTCCCAACAACAAATAGACAAGCAACTACATGGTGACTGCCTGACGATGATGGCCGACAGCATTCATATTTAAGATAATAACTTGGATTAAAATAAAACCACCCCTCACACTCCACTAACACTGCAGCTGTCCGCCAGCTACCAAAGTAAGAGGGTATTCAATTGCCATAAAAATCACAAGACTGTGATCATCTGAGAAGTCATAATGTTTCAGATTAATCTACTGCCTGTATTTTATATCACTAAGATGCAGGCATCAGGTTCCTCCATTTGTTAGTGAAGTCTGAATGTAGTCTTATGGCACCATTGCATTTGTGTATGTGTGTGTGAGACAAAAACATTGCAGCCTAGTGTATAACAGGAGTGGGGGACAAAGGAGAAAGCACAGAATGAAGTCCAGAGTAACCAACCAACCTGACACCCACATGACAGAGTCCCTGGACAAGTTCTGCAACTCAAATCAGGTCTTTGTGCAGTATCATAAGATTACAACTGGACTCTACCAACCTATGACACACCATGTCACACTGAAGAAGAATGCAGTCCTAAGGGAGTTGCATCAACTGTCATTCAAACTTTTCAGAACTTCCCATTATTGCAACAAAATTTCTGAGCATTAGTTACATCCCAAAGTTTCAGTAGAGTCATGTCTGTATAAAATGGCCAGTTCACACATCTAGTCTTACGGATATGACTGCAGCTACAAGTATGACATATCCATTTATAACCATCACAGACTTTCAAAAGCTATTGCACCTCCAAACCAATTATTTACGTATTAGACCATCTGTTACAAAAGCAGTGCACAAGAAAATAGATGGGTGTTCATATTCATCATTACAACATTTTAATGATTCTTTTGTGTGTGTGTGTGTGTGTGTGTGTGTGTGTGCGTGCACGTGCGTGGGTGGGTGGGTGGGTGATGGTACAGACTTATTTCCTAACGTAGTCATTCACAGTTGAACACAGCAGCCACTGTCACTACACTCTCTATTCATTTCCAGTATACTACACTTCACTATGATGCTTGCATTTTGCTCTCTTGCACATCCTAACGTTGAACTATACACCTACTTAAGTTTGGTTTGAACCTTTGCACGTATTTATAAGAGTTCAAAGACACTCATCAGACTTAAGTATAACACCAAAATAACCTGGTTACTTGGTTCCTTGTTCTCATATTCTCATTTTCTTCCAAAAATCTTGCAACACAGACATGAAAAAACTTCACCAGCTGTACACTACTTATGGGTGTGTATCATACACAAACCCAGACCCTTCATACTGTGAAGAGTACTGTCACCTGTGATACATCATGCGGTCTGCTAGACAGGTAACAGCATTTCTAAGGACAGAGCAGGTTCCTCCACAGTACAGTACCTAATTTAGCACATCCTAAAACCAGTGATCTTCACAGTGCCAGTGACTTGTAGTTTCTGAGACCATGTTTGTAATAAATATAATTACAATATACATCAGCTCACAAATACGTACAAATATGGCTCAGTCCAAATATTTTGGAATGACACTACGAAGAAACTTCATTCACACAGAAATTAGTAACAGATAAATTCAAGAAATGCCAGCAACAAATCAGTTCAGAATCTTATTATTTTTACTCTGGTCTTTAAAACTTAAAGTCCAAAATATATAAAACTATAATTTTATCTCCTGTTCTGTATGGGTATGAAACTTGGTCTCACACTCTAAAAGATCACAGTGGACTGAAGATGGCTGGGAAGAGGGTACAGGTGAGAATATTTTGACATAACACAGAGAAAGTAATGGAGGTATGGAGAAAACTGCACAAAGTGTGCTGTTCATCAGATGTTGTTACAGTGGTGAAATAAAGCTGACAGGAGTGGACTACAGAGCACATATATATCAGATGACAAACAAGCACAAAATTATAATTCAACAGATGCAACACACATGTATAATGTATACACTGATGCGTGTTTGAATCTCTGTACCCTGGACTCTTCTCGGATGGGCACACTGTTCAATCCACGGGGGTCACATTGCATGTTGCTGTTCACAACTATACATATACTACAGAATGCTATTACAGTGACTGGGGTCTGCTATTACATTTCATCACAGAACTTACTATTTACATGTAAATGTCAACTTCATGTTTGCTGAAAGCTGCAGCTCATCCAAACATTTTATAATTTTTGACTTACAACCAATATGATATTTTCAATTTGTAGGCCTATTCAAACTCTATGTACATACCAAATTTCATATACCTACACACAAACAATAAATATTAAATAATACAAGTGCTTGTTTCCATTTTTCTTAATTATGCATCAAGTATGTCACAAGAAGAAAATCAGTAAATGCAAAGGAATGTAATGTAATGTCACAACAAGGAGTTCATGAACTGAACAGAATAACCTGCAACCTACTGTATCTGGGGCAACTGTAATGAAATATAAAAGAAAGTCTTCAATATTATTACTCTCTGTATCTTTTCTTAATTACCCAGCAAGCAAATCACACACTTTTTGCACCATATTACATAACACAAACTATGGCCTGTCTGACTCTGCCAAAGTTTTTGAAATTATCTCACATGTCATGATTTT
>Ga0123357_10005094_pt1 | contig 15656 bp, 10 predicted proteins | sample TergutEmb28metaG_FD_89873 | JGI IMG/M metagenome (GOLD analysis project Ga0123357, IMG submission 89873) | Embiratermes neotenicus P4 segment gut microbial communities from Petit-Saut dam, French Guiana - Emb289 P4 | ecosystem: Host-associated > Arthropoda: Insects > Digestive system > Gut ... | reverse complement strand
TAAAGTATTTAGCCCTTAACAGAAATATTTTATTAGGCACGTTACGTCGTGTAGGCTTCCAAAGTAGTGACCGACACCCATGAACTAGGACCACACTAACATACATACGCCGTACCATGGGCGGCCATATGCGAGTCACTGCGCTCTTTATCAACTATTCGTTTATCTGTTAGTCAGGAACGAAAGTCATTGTCATCAGAATAATGTGATGCTACGACAATAATGTTTGACATTGTCTGTTGTTGGAACGTTTTGAAGTTGCATACAATTTTGTTTTCATGTGTCTGGGGTGGCCTCATTCACTGCCGTCTAGTACTGAATGTTAGGAAAGTGTCGAGCTGTATGTCCACTGTTTAGTGCATCATTTCCTCGATATACGAGGAGTCAGTTTACGAGTTTTCGCTTATATTATCCGCTTATAAATCGGAGATTTACTGTATATGCAGGTTTGCTGCCGTGGTGCTTGTTTGATTCAGCACAGGACGTTTGTAACTTTACGTGAGTTGGTCTGGTAGTAGCATAACTTATTATTACGGAAATAGTCTAGTGTAGAAACTCGATCTCAGTCTATAATAAATAAATTTAATAGCACAGTGCTCGTCCAATACAGAGACAATCAGTCTTCTGAAGACGTAGCGAAGCCAAATACCCAAACTTCAAGTTTTGTTGTTAGTTATTGATACCACATTGAATATCGTAATTTAATTTGAAGTCATTTGATAATTATAATGCTATACAACAATTATTTCCTCGATAACTCGTACGAAATACGGTGTTTTGAATAAGTTATGTACCTTGTACAAAAGTAACAGTCAAAGAGACGCCCGTCTTTTTGAATATGACAGCGTGTAGATTAGTGTATATGTAGCAGAGTTCCAGAGAACGCACTTGTTACATCTTCAGAGTTATCCGAGATAAGCCATACTCTTCTTGGATAATCCTGAAGAAGCAGGCTCGAAACGTTGTTTGTCAATCTGCACGGCATAACGTTCCAGAAACTTGCATCGGCCTGTCTGTGAGAACCTGAAATATCGACAGTCATATGGTTTCACACTCACCGTTTTCTTGTTATCTGTTGTGTGCAAGAAATGTGTTCTCGTTATGGGTGTACGTAGGCTTGTCATTTTATTACGCTGCGTGAAATGCCGCCATTATTCACAAACTAAGCTTCATATTTTTACAGTATGGTTGGCAGTAATTAAAAAACAGAAAAGGGGTTGTTTTATTTTTATGTTGCTCACACTCTGTCGTCCTGTGCTGTATGTTCCAGTGCTGAGGAGAGGGGAAACGTCTCTGCAGACTCACTTTGGCTGAGTGAGCTTGTATGTCCCTACGCCCGGGTGAACGATTAGTGGGATTCTCTTCATAGTATGACACTGTGCAACTCCCAAAATATTACGGAAACAAAAGTACCTAATCTTAGCTAATTTTTGGGCGCTGAACACGAAAATGGCATTAAAATTGAGGACTGACTCTGGTTTCCAGATTACGCACGGGGTCTCCTAAGAGCGATTTACCGGTCGACACTGAGGTGGCGTGCTACCGCGTACCCAGTCACATTCTGAATACCACTTGATCAACTAACGTTGTCGTAGACTGTTCTTTGGCGTTGTAGGAGTCCTTCTGGGCGCTTGCAGTTGTACCTGTTCTCCGTGTGCGTTGCTCACGTTGGGATACACCTTTATGCCAGCCCTTGTTTCAAACGGGATAGAGATGCCGCGTAACTATGTGAAGAGTGAGGATAACTTCTGTTATGTATGTGGAGAAATCACTTTTGCTTCAAGGTAACGTGCTTTAAAGCCAGTGATAAAATTAATCTACTTCCAGTACTTTGGTTGTAAAACAGGCGACCAGGACAAGCTGCTGGACTCCGTACGTGTGCTGCACGCGCTGTTCGTCAAAGCTGAACGCAAATCGCAAAGAATGTTCCATACCGTTTGCAGTCCCCTTGGTGTGGTGAGAGCTGACAGATCACTTCACAGACTGCTACTTCTGTATGGTGCCACCTGTTCAGAAAGGGATTACGAGGTTGAAAAAATGGTCAGTGGAGTACCCAAATATACCATCGACAATTCGTCCAGTGACTCACTGTGAAGGTCTGCCTATTCCAGAACTCCCCGATTTTTTCCCCTAGACTGTGATGAGGAAGATGAAAATTCTCCGGAAGAAACACAGCAGCCATTTACTTCAAGAGGGCCGGAATTTTTCCTGAACGTAACCGCCGCAGAACCACAGAAGATCATGCAGGAAGAGAACATTAAAGGCGAACTGTTGTCTTCAAGACTTCAGCAGTGGAATATTCTGGACGACACTGTGAAAATGACAGCATTTCACTCCCGCAAAAAGATTTTCAGCCATTCTTCTTAACGTCGAGGGTCTGTTCGCAGCACTGAACATCGGGTACTACCCGGAAGAATGGCGACTGGTCATAGGTTCTTCCATTCTTAGCCTAAAAACAGTGCTGTTGAGCAAGGGAAATTATTTGCCTTCAATCCCTTTTGTCTCTGCCGCCCACAAAAAGGAAGCATATGAAAACAAAAAGGACATTCTCAGCTGCATGAACTACAAACAGTATCAATGGCACATTTGCAGTGATTTGAATGTAATTGCCATCTTGATGTGACTGCAAAAGAGTTGTACAAAATTGTGTTGTTTCTTATGCGAATGAAATAGTCGTGCCAAAAGTGTTCATTACTGCATTACATACATCTGGAACAAAGAACATAGTATCATCAGTTTCTTGTAGATCGGTGTGAAGTGTTGCTTCCAACTCTACGTATTAAATTGGGCCTCATGAAAAATTTCGTGAAGGTACCAGAGAGAAATGGCCTTGCATTCTCAGTCTTGTGTGAGAAATTCCCAAGGCTTAGTATGGAGACGATTACGGCGGGTGTATTCATTGATCTCCAGATACGACAGCTCTTCACAGACCTTCAAATTGATCTCGCTCTGAGTGATGACGAGAAGGCAGCGTTTAATGCCTTTCGACACGTCGCGACTGGTTTTCATAGGAAATGTAAAAGCCGTCAACTTCAGGAAACATGTGGAGGATCTTATAACTTCTTACGAGAAGCTCGGCTGCATGCAACATGTCATTCAAGATGCATTTTCTCCATTCACGCTTGGTTTCCTATCCACTTGACTGTGGTGCCGTAAGTGACGACCATGGTTAGCGTTTTCACCAGGATATCTCAACGATAGAGAACAGATACAAGGACAAATGGAATGCTGCCAGGATAGCCGATTACTGCTGGACGGTGAAAAGGGGTGCTCGGGATATTCAGTACAAGAGATAAGCGAAACGGCGCCTCGTTTAATTCGTGTATATTGACTGTTGTGTCCTGCTTCATACAGCAATATGAAGGTAAAGTGATCCCGTTACAGACCCGGTGAGGCCCAGAGGGTGGGTAGAGGTATAACTCTACTCTTCCATGACAACGGCACTAGAAGGGGGTGAGTAGTCAGCATTTTACAGGAGGCTGGGTGGGCCCCAGGGCCGGTCTGGACGGGCAGAAAATCTCGTCCTCACCGGGATTCGATCCTGGACCGTCCAGCCCGTAGCTCAGTCGCTATACAGACTGAGCTACCCGGACCACTCATACAGCAATATACCTGTAATAATTCTTTTCTAAACCAGAGCCAATCCCATATTTTAAATGCTAGTTTGATATTCTGCATTGCAAATTCTACTAGTGAAACATATTTTAGTTTCCGTAACCGGACACAACTCAAAATTTGTTGCAAGTGTAATGTAGGTGGTCATGTTCTTCCACCATTACTTACGAGTGTGTGTAATCATAAACGTAAGAACGAATATAAACAGCCTGACGACTTAATGCTGACACGTTGCACTTAGCCTGCTTGTCAGTACCTGAAAGAAACTCTGTGTTTAAGGGTTATGGGAGCGTGTGTTACTGAAACAGCGGGGAGATCAATACCGAAGTGTGCTGGAGGCCGTGCGAGTTGCTTCGCCGCACCATTGTGTTCTCTCACGTTTTCAACATTCTGCGTGACGTTAGGATGCTTCTTCACAAGCGAGGCAGCAAAGAATGGAACGAAAACGTCTCTCGAGTGGCCGTGGAAAGTCTTTCATTTTATATGCAGACTTCCCCAACGTCGACATACGATTGACAGCCAACAAACAGTTTTCACCCGCATATTTAGAACACCAGATTTCCGCCATTTTATTTTATTTATGTGAAATGAATATTAGAGATAAGTTTTATTTTATACATTTCTGGTTTCATAAAATTTCGTTTCACTGTTCCTGTCAAACGTTGAGTTTATAAGTCCAGTAAAATATGAGTGTCGTCAGTTGCAGTCCTTTAGGAATAACCTTTGCAGGCTGAATTGTTTTTAATTAAATGCCCCTTTAATATTCGCGTACTGTAAAACTGCATGAGTAAGAAATTATTTTTATAACCATTGTGAAATATGTGGTACAATATGACATTCTTTGCCTCATTGTATTGTCTGATATGTAATAAAATGCCGATATCAGGTCAAAATGCCCACTTTAGCGTGTGGCAGCCGCCATCATTTGGAGTTAGATTTTGTTAATGATGCATACACTTAATAATTTTTAACGAATGAGATGTATGACCTCAAAAGTCATCAAAATCGGCGTATTATTATGCCCTGCAGGTCGTATCGTAAGATTACGTAAGTTATGCTAGCGACGACACGCGTTTATTGATGTAAAATTGTAAATTTTAGTGTTGTATCTACAGCTTGTATATAGGCATAGAACACAAATTCCACCGGCTGCACAAGGCCTGCGAGTTTATTTTATGTTGCCCGTACAGGTAATTTATTTTAATTATAGAATGTGCTCCGGTACATCGTCGAAGATTTTGGATAGTTAAAGAATCAAAAATGTTTTTTGTTCATTAGCCATTGTTGTCTCAGGATAATAACGAAGAACGCACGTCAGCGAAGAGAAAACCATTCATTAAAGTGTCACATTCGGTAACAATATATTTGAGCTATTAAACGTGTAAGATATTTGTATTTTTTTGTTTATTTTTTTTTTATTTTAAGCAAGATATTTAACGTGTTTATTGCTTATAATGAAGCGCGGCTCGATTTGATGTTCACAGTTTTGGTTTAGACCGCACTGGATTTGCTTTCAACACCCCTAACGTAGAGAAAGCTAGGTCTACATGAATCTGATTTGGAATTAGTTAAAGAAGTTTAAGGAATGTATAGCAGAGGCCTACATTTATTGATTAATCAGTACAATAAGTTTTTTAAAGATGAATTACTGAGTGCAGTATTCATGAAACTTTCCGTGTGTTCATAAACAATGGTAAGTTATTTATCTCAGTAATTAACCAACTTGATGAACAAAATTTTTGTTTTACAATAAGTTTATTTCATGCCTCTACATGTTTCGAGCACATTTGCTCGAAACATGTAGAGGCATGAAATAAACTTATCGTAAAACAAAAATTTTGTGCATCAAGTTGGTTAATTACTGAGATAAATATACTGAGAGGCACGGTCAGCAAAACGTCAAAAAATGGTAAGTTAATTAATTAAGGCGAAAGAGTGACCGCGCAGATCCGCGTAACCACTCCAATAGAGTTTTGCATTTCCTTTACTCCAAGGTGGAGATCGGGTATTGCAGCTCAAGGTCATGGTTTAGGTAATTTCGTCTCAGAAAACGTCTGAATCAAAGAGTACAAAAACTGCTGGAGCGAGTACACAGCTCTAACGAACCGTAAGAATTTGGAACTGTCGCTAGCTTGAATTGCCTCGAAAGTAACGTATCGCTTTGTAGATCGGTAAGCTGAAGTTTGAGGTCATTTGACACTTTATTAACACCAGGTTAAGAATAAGGAGAAGTAGCAAGTCACTTTACTTCAATTTAAAATCTTAAGAGTCGCGATGTCCCGGTCCTGAAGTAGGTCCCACCGTTCTTAACCCCCACTCTCATGGATAATCATTGTCATACATTAAAAAGGTAGTATCACTACACGTCAAACAAACTTGCATTTCCTGTTAAGCATTATAAATTGCTTATTGGTTTTGTTGCAAGGTTGAGTGCGATGCAGTCGAGGTGCTAATGTCTGATTCCTGTATTCGTGTCCCGACAGCGGCTTTGCGGTAATTGGTAAGTACCTTCATATTAAATAAATTTTACGAAATGAGTTGACAGGCCACGTATCAGGTGTGCTGTTAATTTACCCACCGAACGTAGAGTATATATAATGTTTGAACTCTCATAGTAGTTGTATTAGCAGATAGCAAGTAAGCTGTAAATGTACTCACGTAATTTCACAGGATTTCGTTGTATGAAATACATAGCTGTAGTGCTTTTTGCAAACATTACTATAATCCAAGTGCAAATGAATGCATCCTCTGAATTATTTAAAATTTGTGTTCCCGGTCGTCTTCCTGTACCTGGTTCAAGGTTCAGTTGAAACCACTTGCTAGACAGTAAGCGGTCACTGTAACTACCTTCCTGCAAACACTGGGTTACCGGAGATTTTGGGTTGCCACAACGATGCTGATGTAGATTTCAGTCGTCTGGGTTATGACTCCGTACAGATCTTTCAGAATCAACCAGTCTTTCGGAGAAACTTGTGATTTCCTTTGTTATATTTCGAATGCCAGAGTCAGAGTCACGTTACGGCTGGTGGACAGCCAGCAAGTCTGTCTTGGTGTCGAGTCCCACGTGGGGCTCATGACAAATGCCGCAGAACGGCAGACTGGCGACTGCCCATTTACAATACACGCAGCGGTGGTAAGTAGGTAGTCTCAACTGAAGACTGCGCAGCGTATAGGTCTTTTTGCCTTTGGGGTCTAGATTGGAGAGCCATTTGTCCACCCTTCTTCAACCGATTGAGCCATCAGTGGATCGTGAACCTAGAGTTCGGACAACTTTGCAATACAAAAGACGCTTTAAAGAGGGATTCTCAGTCTTTTTGATCCGCTATCCAGGTCAGGCCAACAGCTTTGGCCTGCGAGCCCAGAAGTCAGAAATAAACACAGGTGTAAAAAAACACGAATCGTTCTAACGAATGTGACATTTTTATTGATACAATAAAACGAAGACAAAATATGCATTTACATACTTCTGCATGAGTCTGAGTTTAGTGTTGTGAGTCGTCTTATTAATCTTGTATATGCCCGAGTTTGTCTTCATTATCCTGCAATTTTGAATTTTTCCGTGTTTTGCGAGGTTTTACTCAAATTCAGAAAATGTTACCACTCGCACTATAAATTTGGCGAAAAATGATAATTTCATTTAGCTGATCCGATAATTTTTTTTTTGATAGGCTGGCAACCCTAGTAGCCAGTGGTTTTTGTCATTTTTTTTGTAACATGCTGATCAAGCCGGCATTGATTCAGTGTTACTAGAAGTGACAAAAAATACCGATGTTATACACTTATCGAAGGGGCGTGAGTTACTAGTAAGAAGATGCTTGAAATAATTTCGCGACCCACGTAGAAAAGCTTCATGCCCCCTTTTGGGTCGCGGCCTACAAGTTGAGAAGCGCTGTTTTACCGCATATCCCAATCCATTTACGTAACGATTCGTGAGTCAAAGGAACGAATCTCCGTGATATTGGCAATTGGAATGTTCAGACCACGTGTATGGAAATTGTAATTAGATTTCCTCACCCCTCGCTGATCTGTGTGTTGGGTGATGGATGGGTTTCAAAGTGTCTGCGTGGTGTATGGCCCCTTCATTTGGTCACATAGTGCGGTGGTGCAAATGAAGCCAAGCAGTAGTTCTGAGGCTAGTGAATGTGATCCTGTGGGAAGCTTGAACATAGCGGACATGTACGAAATGCATTGTAGTGAACACTGCCGTTGTTTGATAGGCGAAGTTATTGATAAAACATTGGGGTGCTATGAAACTAGAGCTTACGAGAAAAGTTGTAACTGCGTCCGCTCCGCATTTGAACATTACTGGTGAACTATAAAGTGCCTGTGCACGCCACGAAGGCGTATGAGGGGGTGAGGGTCTAACTCCATATATTCTTAACCCTGGCACTAGATGGATGTGCGTGGTCAGCTTTACTCTCCAATTGTTTTACCCTTGGGGAAAGAACGTCTGGTACCCATTTCATAGAAGGCTGGATGTGCCCAAGATCAGTCTGGGCGAACCACGATTCCTCGGTCTTCTAGCCCGTAGCCCAGTCACTATGTCGACTGAGCTATATCGGCTAATATTATAATAATAATAATAATAATAATATAATGCATTTTACAAGCGTTGTGAAGAAGTTCATTTTTGTGATGCAAGGACAAACTGTTCAGGACGCGACTGTCTTTATTGCTTAACACTTTCCTTTTGAGTATCAACCGTGTCGTTATCGTTGATTCTGTTTCGTTTCGTGTAACATGTTGAAGCCCACAGGAAAGTAAAAGTGGTATGTTTGGGCACCTCAAAGAAAAAGACTGAAGGCACACATTTGTATAGCCGACGCTTTTTTTGCGCACAGTCGCAGCGGAAAGGTCAGCTTAGAATGGCATTGAATAAGCGTTATATAACACAAGACGTAGCATTTTAATAGACCACGAAGTATGTTTCAGTCACTTACTTACTCCATGGAGCAGATTCATTTTTGAGAAACTAACCGGTTTCTCAGCTAGTCATGAAATTCCTCGCATTTTATAGAATCCAAAGGTTCATCACCGCATTCACAAGTGCAGTATATTTCGGTCACTCAGTTTAATATGTTATTAATCATAAATGATTTTGGTTCTTCAACTAATCGGTCAAGAAGTACGACCGAATATTAACCTTTGTACGTTCAGGACAAATAGTAATATAAAGTTGTTGACCTGTAGTCTGCACGTCCTGAGGCTACCCACTGTCAGTTTTCATTACTGTTGTGGCTATTTCGTCGTCCCTTTTTAACTTTGCGTAAGTATTATAATCCTGAGATGTGACATTGACGCTGAATCTATTCAGTGTGTGGTTTCAAATCAATTCTTACGGGACTTACAAATGTGCAAGCCCAATGTGAAATTATTAAATTAGAAAACATTAACCTGACGGAACGTAGGGCGTTTTTGAAAAGGCAGTCGACAGTCAGCTAGTACAGAAGTCACAGATCTTTTATTGAATTAAAATACAGACAAGGCATACCGTCAGACACAACACTTAAATGCCATACAGCAATCTGCCACATGTTTCGGCTTATCAGAACCATTATCGGGCACTTTTATTACAAAAGTTTTAAAAAAAACATAGGTACATTTGCAACATGCAGATTCTTCTTTAGTATGATGTTACTAATGTTGCACAGTAGTCCCATCAAATGTCATGGAAAATCCGTCCGCTGGGGCCGCGCTGATACATGCGGAAAAGCGGACGGTCAGACACACGGAGGGACATGACGAAGGCAATACGCGCTTTTCGCGACTTTGCGGACGTGCCTAAAAGTCGCGTGTGCACTGATTAAACACTTCAACCTGTCCGGACTGGGCTGCTGTCCCTTGTGGCTTTTTAATTCGACACAAATTTAGGAATTCTGTTATCACCCTCGTGCATTATTTAATCCGAAATTTAATATTTTTATCTCTTACTGGGTATGCACCTTCACGACAGACGATAACTGTTAACATAAATCTTCTCTGTCAGTTTATTTATCGATTATGGAACTGTTGTGCAAACACACTGCCCCTCAGACTTCACGAAAGACAGAAGAGGCACTGTACGCATAAACGTAACGTAAGGCGCGTTTACGTAACAATTGTTGCCATGAAAAAGCAACAAGTATTACATATTCTGAATGTGTGTAGCCTCAGCTATCCAGCATTCAAAGCCCATGCGCCGTTTTGTATTTAAGTCTGTGGCCTGTCTGGCTTTACCACATTTTTCCACATCTCATAAACGGCAAGATTTTCGGGGGGGAAAAAGTTACTAGACATAAAATGCGTTTTTTCCCCCGATTTCCTCTACAACGTTTGTCTGAAAAATTTCTCATTCTAAGAAGAATTAGGCGAGGTATCATAAATGTACGTACGTCTTCATGTAAAGTACCCGCTGTTATTAACCGATTTTAATGAAAGTTGAATTTTTTCGACAGATCTTGGAAAAATAGTGAAATATGAAGTTTCATGAAATTCCGTCCAGTGAGAGCCGTGTTGTTCCATGGGGTCGGACGGACGGATAAAGCTAATAGTTTCTTGTCGCAAGTTTGCTTACACGCCTAAAGAATAAAAAGGATTCAAGCGGCCTTGTACATGAGGATACTGTTCTTCTCGGATATGAGGCTGCGTCAGGTACTGATCGGCTGCCGACGTTTCGAAGGACCTAGACGCTTGAAGGTTAAGACACCACGTTCTCCGTATCGTCGAGGACCGGTTACCCAACGACGCAATGTCATATCCCTGAAGAACGGAATCTTCAAACACACCGTTCTGAACACATTAAAAAAAGTGTTATTACGTGCTTAAAATTAACACGAAGATATTAAAAATCGCTGTTATCAAATTTGCCCTTGTGTTAATGCGTTTTGTGTTCATTTAGAGGTAAAAACGTAGAAAAGTTATTGTGTATGATTTTTTAATCTGTCTGCTGCGTGAATGTGTTCTGAGCGTCTGAAATTTGTCTTCGCGGAATAATGCACGCGTATACTTGTGTACAGTACGAGGTCGAGACGTATTTATTCAGCGCTCGTGTTTCACTGTCATAAATACACGTTGATAGTTCTGTTACGTCGACCCATTAAAGTTATGTGATTACCACATTTACCGCCCGGTGTAACATGCACAGGTTCTGCATTCTGTTCACAGAGTGTATTTGTATGATTTTTACGGATCTCAGATCAAACAGCGATTATTTCCTTACACAGCAGTAACTAACCGAGACGGAGTGTTTACTGCGCGGTACGATATGAATGTTGAAATATAATTCAGTTTAATATTGATCTTTAATTAGGCCGTGCAACGCTCAGGCGATTGGCATGGTTGCCTCATGTACTTTGTAAGACGTGATCGTTAAGTTCCCGGACTGGTTCAGTAAAAAAAAAAAAAATCTGTATTGCTTACAGATGTATACTCTTAATCCCCTTCAAAGTAGGGTCCTTCTGAAGTTATGCATTTATGACAGCGGTTCTGCCATTATTGGAAACATTTTAAAATTGAGTTTTTCAGAATATTACACAGTTGCTTCGTCGTATTCCCTTTGATGATGTTAATGTCGTCTATTCTTTTTCCTTTTGGTGTCATTTTAAGTTTGGGAAACAGCCGGAAATCACACGTATCCAGGACGGGGGAATAGTGGTTGACGAACCACAGGAATGTCATGGTTTGCTAAAAAAAACTTGAACCGATTGAGCTGTGTGCGTCGGTGCATTGTCATGATGCAGAACCCACGCGCGAGATTCCCATTTGTTTGGCCTCTTGCGACAAACGTTCATTCTCAGTCGCTTCAGAACCTCAGTAGTAACGTTGATCCACTGGTTGACTTTCGGGGACATTCTTAGTGAACAACCCCTTCCATGTCAAAAAATAAAATCATCGTGACTGTCACTTTGGAACGCGCCTGACACGCTATCTTCGGTCTTGGAGACTCGTGCTACTTCCACTGCGAAGAATGACGTTTCGTTTCTGATCGTATCCGTAAACCCATATCTCTTCACCTGTGATGATGACTTCCATGCAGTTCTTAACCGTTCATATCTCTCGAAGGAAATTAATGGCGACAGACAAGCGGTGTTCTGCTCGATATTGAGAACACGAGGAACGAATTTCGCAGAAAGGCGTCACATATTCAGATTCTCTGTGAGCGTGGCTTGGCACGTACCTTTAATATATGCCAACCTCCACAGAAATTTCACATACTGTTTATCGCCTATTTGCACGAATTCACACAAGCGTCGCAGAAAGATCATTTCTGCTTGTTGACGTCCGCCTGGGTCGCGGATCATCATCGCCTGAATTTCGGCCTTCTTTAAACTTCGTAAACCATTCAAACTTGCGAGCATGACTTGAACAGTCATTTCCAAAAGCAGTTTTTAATATTTCAGAAGTCTCCGCACTGTTTTCCCCAAGTTCAACGCAAAACTTGTTGCGCACACGCTGTTCCTCCTCGTCCCACATTTTGATGGCGGCCCTAAATGCGTCGAGGCATACGTTCCATGCTCGTTCCACCAAAGCTGGTGAGGCACTGCCTGACTTTTTCAGGCAGTCGTTTGTGCCGTAAGGAGAGGGACTCGAGGCCACATGCCAACAGAGACGCGCGATCCAACTCGTCCCCCTAGCGGAATGACAGGACAAGTCACGGAACTTATTGATCACAACTTGTATATTTTCGCAGCTATTGCATTGATAACTGTGACTATGTTCAAGAACGTATATAAGTTCAGAGTATCATATTACTTGAAATCTATGGGAGAATAGCCCGGAATAGAGGGTGTATCTGGAATGCTTAGACAAACTTCAAGGGTGAGTTTCGCACACCAAAACAAGGGGAGAAAAAAAAAAGTTTATATCAATATATGTCTGCAAGCAGTGTTCGAGGTACAGCCTAACAGCGTGTTGACTCATGATCAAACGTGTCCATGCTTTTGTTGATTTCGGTTAATCGCATTTTGATCACTTGTGAATTGTAACATAATAAACAATAAGAGCACAGCAGCTATTAAATGGGGAACTGTACTGTAAATTCATTATGTCCGTTGTGAGTGAAATGATACGTAGTTAAGGTACTTATTGTTGAATATAATCTATCAGTTATACTCAGCAGGTACTAATTTTCGGGAAATATATTTATACGGACACTTTTCTTTGTTTTGATATGCAGAACTCACTCCAGAAGTTCGTCCAAACATTTTAAATGCATGATGTATAACTCGAGGTTCTTAAATGGCGTAATATGGCTACATTATTTTCCTTAAATGAAATGTGTTGTTACCATGTGTGCCATCGAATGTACCAACAAATTGGAGTTCTGATAGGTATTTTATAAAAAAAGAGAAGGCGTTTTTAGCTTTGGCCGTATCTGATTGCCAACAGCTCATATCACTCACTGAAAGCATTATTGGCACAATCCAAAGATTGCCTATTTGGAGTCAATACCACGATGAGCTAAAAAATATAACTACGTCTGACAGTACCGACACAATTATCAGTTGAAACATACCCCGCTAGATGAAGACAGTGCCGTCATTACACCTTGAGATTTACAGCTGGACAATGCTGAAAGTACATTTTCCTTCTCTCATTCCTGAAACACGTATTTTTTGTCTTAGGCCACTGTTGCATTCAGGAGTAATATGTAGCTGTTCGCACTACTTACGGCAACACATCTCGCAGACCGACTCCGGGACCAACCTAGCTTCCGGGGATCTATCTCCGGGAGTAAATCGGCCGGGGTCTGAAACTGATCTCCATCCAGTGTTGAGGTTAAGAATGTGTGGAGCTATCGCTGTTTCCCCTCCGCCATGTGCAGGCGTGGCGCTTTGCTACATACGGACAGCTTTTCCATTTAACCCTAATTTTCTGTCAATAAAAAGTTAAATTTCGCCCTAGAACTGGCCATGAAGTAGAGGTATAGCTGTGCTGTTTCTTGATCTTCGGCATAGATGGGGATAGTGGTCAACTCTGCGCTTCGGTACCCATTGTGTAGGGGTAAAGCGGCCGGGGCGTCAAATTAACCACTTACCTGAACCTAGGGTCGAGGTTGAGAAAGAGTGGAGCTGTACATCTACTCCCTCTGAATTTCCCCGCGGTGTGGACATCGAAAACTTTAACGCTACCTGTGTCCTTTATTCTTGAAGTTTAGAGACAGTATACTACCTTTACTACTGCTGCTGCTACTACTCTACTACTACTACTACTATCACCACTACTACTACTACTACTACTACTACCACCACGACCACTACTACTACTACTACTACTACTACTACTACTACTACTACTACTACTACTGCTGCTGCTGCTGCTGCTGCTGCTGCTACGACCTACGACGACCACCACCACCACGGCACTCCAATTGAATTTTATGCACTGATTAAAATACTCGCAGTACATAGTCTGAGGACTCCTACGTTTGACCTAGGAAAGAGACCAACTGCGTTCCCATCGTCACGGTTCACATGTCAGAACCCTGGCCGGTCTCTGAGATGATGGTGTATTTTAAAAACCTGACGCGGCTGTCCGAGGTTTCATTTCACGAAGCAAAGTGCTTAGTGAGAAGCTAGTAGTTTCTCACCTAGTCAAAACATTCTGGGGATTTTTTGGAACCTGGAAGATCATTGTGGTGTTTACAACCGCTCCTCTCCAAACTGATCAGGCGACTTCCTCCCATCGTATTTCTGTAGGAAGTTATATTTTAATCAGACAGTGGAGGATGTCCAGTTGGAGTGTCGGAGTGAATGCTACTCACTTCTCAGCATGTTTTGCTTTACGTACCTGTCTGTAATCAGCCATTTCATATACAGCAGTAGTAATTCTGCGAAGTTTACTGTGCAGAGAACTTATCAGAGAGCACACACAACAAAGGAGAGAGACAGTTTGCGTAATGATGGTATCCAGCTCTTCACCTTATGACTATTCTTGAAAGTAAGATTTGCTTTCGGCGGTATTCCGTAATTCTCAGTTCACACGGTCATGTTACACCTCCTATCAGTTCTGTAACTGATAGCAGTTTGCGTCTATGAAATGCGTTTCTGAACTCGACTGAACTAGTAACTCGTAAGCTAGGCAGGAAACGTTAAGAATGGGGGGCAAATTTACCTCAGAACCGTTATGTGGTAAGCATTTCCCCCTAGTGAAATCCCCCTCCCCTTTATCACCTTAGTGAGCCCCAGCTGTCAGTACAGCTGTATGTGTGCGTTGTTGTTTAGCGAGGCTTGTCCAAATGTACACTCACTTTATGTTACAAAAGTTGAGCATCTCATTTATTTTTCAATTCTTGTGACATGCGGGTAACGTAGGTGAGTGCATGTGTGGCAACCTCTGAGGTACGAAATTATTGGCGTTCTGTACAACTCGTGGAAACAGACCCGTGCAGAAGGTTCTGGTGGAATCATTGACATAGGGCTGGTCTCTTCTGAAGAAATTACCGTTTTATACAACACGCTGTGAATGTAGTTTTTTTTATTTAGGATGGTTTATTTAGCGACGCTGTCAGTAATGTAGGTTATGTAGCGTACAGTAGTAGGCTACACTGTGGTGGTTAGTGAATGGAGAATTGGCAGAAATGTGGAAGGAAGCAGTCATGGCCTAATATGAGGTAATAAACTGGCATTTTCCCGGAGGGAAATGAGGAAAACTACGAAAAATTTAGTCAAAATGGACAGTTACGCGCCTGAGGTTAGAAGCATACGTTTCGAAATAGAACTCAAAAGCGGCACCACCTGAGCTACATTGCTGGTTGTTTTTGTTTTTGTTGTTGCTGCTGTTGCTGTTGCTGATGATATTTTTTTTTTTTTTTGTTCTTTTGGTTTTCCATTCTTTAATGGGATTTATAATTGTAGGTTTTACCAAATTAATTCCAAATCTCAACGTTTATTCTTGAAAGATAAGAGGTTTGCGGACCGTGTAGCATGTTCCAAGCACCGCTTTCTTTCAGTAGTTGTTTGAGGTAGTGTTTCTCTTCTCCTTTTTAAGAGGCTCGAAGGTTTTGTACTGTGCTTCGGCACCGCGCCTGTTTCCGTCTTGTTTTGGTGTTAATAAGGAAGCAG
>Ga0123357_10005093_pt1 | contig 15658 bp, 12 predicted proteins | sample TergutEmb28metaG_FD_89873 | JGI IMG/M metagenome (GOLD analysis project Ga0123357, IMG submission 89873) | Embiratermes neotenicus P4 segment gut microbial communities from Petit-Saut dam, French Guiana - Emb289 P4 | ecosystem: Host-associated > Arthropoda: Insects > Digestive system > Gut ... | reverse complement strand
GGCCTCCACCGCACCCTTCGGATTCAACTCACCTCACCTCGTTGATCGGTATGGATGTGTCTTCGACTATGCCGGACATCCAGTCCATCTTTATTTCCACGAAGATGTCGCCCCTGGGCATCTCATCCTGCCATATCGCAAGTCTGCCGTCCCTTACCAGATGAAGCACCGAGACGAATATCGTTATGTTCTCCAGTACGTTGTCTGTGTAGAGATCAGAGAGCGAAAGAGGTCCGGTACCAAGCCGCTCTATCTTAGACCATATCCTCTCAACTTCCTTCTGGTCGTCTTCCGCGTGGGCCTTGTTGTCGAACTTTCTGGGTTCCTTCTCCTTCAGTTCAAGTCTTATACGCTCGCGTTCTGTGTTGATCTCTATCTCTTCCCTGGCCTCTTCAAACGCATCGAGCAGTTCGATCATCGTCACGGGCCTTGTGGGTGACCTGTGGAACGCTTCCTGAAGAAGCAGTCCGGGCACATACAGTTCTTCCTTCTCCTCAAAGAACCCGGGATCGAATTCCGCACCCCAGTCCAGGATCGGCTCATCGTATCTTTCCGACTCTTCAAGTGTGGCGTCGGACTGCATCCTGAGGACCTTCCACGCCATGTGCACGAGTTTTCCGGCCACGATTATATCGACCGAGCCTTCTTTGATCTTCGTTGTGTAAAGGCGCACGAACTCCGATAGGTCTATCGACCACGGATTGAAATTGTGTTCGAACACCATCCTGAACACCGTCCTGATGGACTCGTCCACCGGGTCAGGCATTGTCTCTCCCGTATCCTCTGACAAGATACGCAGATATCTGTCTATGCTCTCCGATCCCACGTCATCGCTGATCAGAGCTTTATGGAACATAAGATGTTCCGTCATTCCGTCTCCATTCATTGCATCCCATCCCATCCGTTATCCCTCTGTTTTCTTATATTTTTTATCTCATTCTTCCTTGACCGGTCCATTTCCCGTCATATATTCGTCTGGTTTCCTGCTTTTCATAGCTTCACTCTCATATTTAGAGACTTCCGCCAGATCTGGCTGTATTATCACTTTGCTGATGCCGTTCGGCTGTCTGGTGACACCGAACAGGTGTTCTGCGGTCGCTAACGTGACCTTCCTGAGCGAGACCTGGATGAACTGCGCTTTTGCAGAACTCTTCCTCACACGTTTCGCCACCATTTCTGCGTTCACAGAGTCGAGGAACATGTCCACTTCGTCCAGAACGTAAAGTGGCGACGGCTGGAACTCCTGTATCGCGAATATGAACGCCAGTGCCGTCAACGACTTCTCGCCGCCGGAAAGTGCTTCGAGCCTCAGCAGTTTGCCGTTCTTCGGCTTTGCGTTTATCAGCAACCCGCCTTCGAACGGCGACTCCTCGTTCTCGAGGCGCATGAACGCCTCGCCTCCTCCGGAAAGGTCCTCATATATCACTTTGAAATTGGTGTTCACTCCGTTGTATGTCTCCATGAACAGCTTCTTCTTGTCTGCGTTGAGCGAATCCATGAGCCCATTCAGTTCTTTTATCCTGGCGTTCAGCGAGTTCACGTCATCCGTCAGTTTCGTGTGGCGAGCTTTCCGTTCATCGTAATCCTCTATCGCCCTCAGGTTCACGTTCCCGGCCTTCGCCATGACCGCTTCGCACGACCGTATCGTACGCTGCAGCTCCTGCTCCGACGGTATGGGCACATTAACTTCGATCTTAATGAGCGCGATCTCCTCCTTCAGCTGCCTGATGGTCTCTGCGGATATGACGATCTTTGCCTCCAGAGTGAGCGCGAAACTCCTCTTGGTCTCGATCTTCTCCGTCACTGAGGTCTTCGATCCCTCAGCCTCGTACTTCTTCCTGACGAGTTCGTCCTTGGCGTCCCTGAGGTCTTTGATACCGGATTCCATGTCGGTCTCTATCCTCTTCAGACCGTCGAGTTCGATCTTTATCTTGTTTATGTTCTCGTCCGCCGATGAAATCAGATCCTGATATTCCTTGATCTTCTTCTTGGCCGCATCTATCTGTTTCTGTATCACAGACTTCTGATTCTCGATCCCCGCCTTCTCGGCGTTGATCGCCGCCTTCTCGGCACTCAGGCGGTTCACGTGGCTCTCCAGGTCGAACTGCGAGTTCTGGGTCTTCTGTAAACGTTCCTGAATGTCCGCCGGGGCCATCGCGGTCACGCGTTCTCTGAGGGCCGTCTTCTCATCCCTGAGCGCAGAGAGTTCTGCGGATATCTTTCCGAGCGTTTTCTGCGCCTTATCGAGTGCGCCCTGGTCCGAGACCAGCTGCTGTCTCTTCGCATCCATGGACGCCGCGAGACGTTTCTTCTTCTCCCTGATCTCACCCAGCTGGGCCTCCAGCTTCCCGAGTTTTCCCTGCACTCCCACGGTCGCGTTGGATACGCTCCTGAACTCGTTGTCCATCACCCGTATCTCGTCCCTCAGGTTCCTGAGCTGCTGCTTCAGAGTCTCCAACGTATCCGTGGCCACTCTGAGTTCCGCGCCGACCTTCTCCATCCTGGATTCGGATGCGGCGCCGAACTTCATTGCTGATTGCTTATTCAGTGTTCCTCCGACCATCGCGCCCGACGCCTCTATCAGCTCTCCGGGTTTGGTCACGAGACGTACGCCGCCCATGAGCCTTCTGGCCTCATCAAGTGTCTCCACCACCTGTGTATCTCCGAGCACGTACCAGAACGCCGCCCTGTACCTCTTGTCGAATTTGATCAGATCGATCGCATATCCGACGACGTCCTTTTCGATCATTATTGCTCTGGCCCTGGGTTTCCCTTCCATCATCTTGTCCAGCGGGAGGAACGTCACCCGTCCGAGCTTTTCTCTTTTGAGATAGTTGATGGCGTCCGCCGCCACTTGGTCATTGTCAACGATGACCGCCTGCATCTTGCCTCCGGCCGCCACCGAAAGGGCGACCTCGAACTCCTGGTCGACTGTTGCCAATTCTGCAACGGTCCCGTGGATGCCTTTCATCGAGCCTTTGTCCCTCAGTGCCATTATCGCCGAGACCGCTGCGCTTCCCTGGCCCATGCTCTCGGTCACGCGCTTCTCCGTCCTCAGTCTCTCGTACTCCAGATTCAGACGGTTGACCGCGTCGCTCATCTCGGATTCCTGCTTCTCGAATTCCGCTTCCTCCCTCTTTGCGGCCATTATCCTGTCGCTCATTATCTTCGTGTCAACGATGCCTGAGCCGGCCGTTGTCTCCTTGAGGTTCCATTCCGCATCCTTTATCTCAAAGTCCGCCGCCTGCACCTGTTCTTCCAGAGACGATATCGCAAGTGCGGATTCGTCTGCCGCTGCCGTGGCCTTCGCAACGCGTACCTGCGCGTCCTGTTCCTCTGCGGCCTTCTTGTCTATCAGTTCCTCGGTGTCCTGAAGCTTCTTCTGCAGGACAGTTATCTCTCCGCCGGCGTTACTGATATCTTTCCTTAACTTGTCGTGATCCTTCTTCACAGAATTGAGCGCGTTCGTCTTGTCGTTCAGCTCGTTCTCCGTAGCAACGAGCGAAGATATGCATTCCTGAAGCTCCGATTCCGTCCCGCTGAGTTTTTCCGAGTATTCCGAGATCGATGTCTCCTGCTCGGTGATGTCCTCCTCGGCCCTCTCCACACGATCTTTTATTGTCGCCATCTCGATCTTGACGTTCTCGATCTTGTCCTTCAGCTGCCTGTACTCCGGACCTATCTTGGCCTCGATCTCGGCTTCTTTCTCTTTCAGGGCGCGGTCGAGTTCCCCCACTGTCTGTGAGAGCTTGTCCTTCTTCTCCTGAAGTTTCTGTATATCTTCCGCATGCGCTGTAATCTGCTCCTTGGTGTACGTCACCTCGGCCTCAGCGGATTCCAATTGACGATAGACCATCTGTGCCTTGGCCATATCCATCTGCTTCTGCGCCTCAAGGTACTTCCTTGCGGCGACCATATCCTTCTCCAACTGTTCCAGCTGAGTGTTCAGTTCTGTTATGATTATCCCGATGCGGTCCAGATTCGCTTCCGCTTCGATCTTCTCGTTCTTCGCTTTGTCGAGATCGGCGTCGAAGCTCGCTATCCCGGATATCCCGTCAAGAACACGCCTCCTTTCGAGATTTCCCATTTGAACGATTCGGGTGACGTCACCCTGCTGCACAAGGTTGTATCCTTCCGCGGATATCCTTGCCCTCATCAGGATGCTGTCAAATTCCGTCATTGATGATTTGCGGTCGTTGACATAGAAGTACGAACTGTATCCGTCGCCGTCCTGCGACAGTTTCACTAAACGTGTGAGTTTGACGATATCCTCGTCCCACGGTATCATGCGGTCGGTGTTATCGAAGACGAGTGACACTTTCGTATAATCCGCTTTGTCCCTGGCCTTTCCGCCGTCGAATATCAGGTCTGTCAGCTTCCCCGCCCGTATCGCCTTAGAGCTCTTGGGACCGAGAACGAACAAGATCGCATCGGTGATGTTAGATTTCCCAGATCCGTTCGGTCCCGTGACCGCAAGGTACCCTTCCATGAGCGGTATCGTCAGCTTGCCGCCGAACGATTTGAAGTTCTCCAACTCTATCTGCTTTAAGTACACTTTACACCCCTTCGAAGGGCGACAACGAGACCGTGGTCTCGGTTTGCATCCCATTTATGTCCCCATCAGGACGGGAATGGATTGCATTCATGCATATAAATAGATTTTCAACGAACTTGAAAAAAAACAAACGCTGGCCTTGTTCGCCTGATTTAATGCTTTCGGCCGAGTTCGGCAATTATCTCCGAGACGGAATTCTTGACGATCGTAGGTCTTGTATCTGAATTCTGAAGGTCCTCCGTCTTGGTCTCCCCCGAGAGGACCAACACCGACGATATGCCTGCATCCGATGCCATTTTGATGTCTGTGTACAGACGGTCACCGACCATCCACATTCCTTTCAGGTCCGCGTTCATCGTCTCTGCCGCGATCTCCACCATTATACGGTTGGGTTTTCCTGTGATCGTGGCGGTCTTTCCGGTCATTGATTCGAGCAGGCGTATGAACGGCCCGATATCGACATCGTAACCGTCCTCTGTCGGGCAGAGGTCGTCGGGATGCGTCGCGATGAACTCCGCGCCGGCGAGCAGGAAGTGATACGCTTTGTTCAGTTTCTCGTACGTGATCGTCGTATCGAAGGCCATCAGGACTATATCCGGATGCTCGTCTGTGACATCGATCCCGTTGGATACGATCTCTTTCACGAAGAGGTCCGTGCCGAGCGGGAAGACCTTCTTTCCCGGAAAATTCTTCCTGATATAACGCACTGCGGCGACCGTCGATGACAGTATGTTCTTCATTTCTATGTCGAATCCCATTCTCTTAAGTTTATTGTAATAATATTTCTGATCAGAAGCGGAGTTGTTTGTAAGAAAGACGAAAGGTATCTCTTTTTCTTTCAGGGACTTGACAAAGTCGACCGCTCCGGGTAGGACGTTCTTCCCTTTGTATTTCGTCCCGTCGAGGTCTATCATGAAACCCGATACTTTCATTCCATCATCGCCCTGACAGTTCTTATCGTCTCTTTGAGACTTTCCATCGAATCGCGGTTGTATATGCATGCCGCGGGGTGATACGTCGGTATCACCGTGACCATCCTCCCGCCGATCTCCTTCTCCATGCGGGTGTTCACTATTGCGCCCATCTTCCCCTCGTATCCGAGAAGGGACCTGCATGCCGACTTCCCAAGACAGATAACGAGTTCTTTCGAACGCAGTTCGTATTCTAGGAACGGTCTGCATGCGGTCATTTCCTCGGCCGTCGGATCGCGGTTGTTCGGAGGTCTGCATTTCACGGTATTGGTTATCATGATCTTCGATCTCGGGAGACCTTCCTCCTGAAGCAATCTGTCCAAAAGTTTACCCGACTTCCCGACGAACGGCTTCCCCCAGAAATCCTCATTCTCACCCGGTGCTTCGCCTACGAATGCGACCTTGGAATTCAGGTCGCCCGACGGCATTACAATCTGTGTCCTGTGTTCGAATAACGTACATCTGGTACAGTCTTTCTCAGGTATCATGGCACTCTCTCGTCGTCAGATCAAAGCATTTCCTTTATCAGTTCCTTTCTGCCTTTGCCGGAAAGATACGACAACGGGATGTCCAATACCGTCTTCGCACCGAAGCTGTTCTCTTTGTACAACCTGAATGCCGCTCTTGCGAACGCCATCATTATCGAAGCGGTGAATGCGGGATTGCTGTCGAACCTCATGGAGAACTCCATAGAATAATTTTCAGCATCGCCCGTCTCGCCGTTCCTGAACACGTGACCTTCGTGGGCCATCCCGCTGTGTTCCTTTTCCAATTCAGCAGAGGAGATGAAATGCACCTCTACGTCGTAGTCTGAGAAATAATACGGCATCTCTTTGATCTCTTTTTCTATCCTGTTCTTATCGGCGCCTTCCTCTGCGACCACATAACATACTCTCTTGTGCTTCTGCCTCGCCGTATATTCTTTGGTCGAACCGTTCCTCACTTCGTTCATGACCTTTTCTATCGGCACAGTGTACTGTATCGCTCCTTTGACACCTTTTACATGCCTTAAGGCATCTGAATGGCCCTGACTGACACCGGGGCCCCAGAACGGTTGGCTCGTTCCGTCCGGGAGAAGTGATGCGAACAGCGCCTTCATCATCGAGAAAAGACCGGGATCCCATCCTACCGAGATCACTGCCACCTTTTTGTTCAATTCCGCCTGTTTGTTGACCGCATCCAGATACTCGGGTATCTTCGCATGGGTGTCGAACGTATCGACGGTGTTGAAATGTCCGGCGAGTTCCGGTCCCTGTATCGGGAGGTCCGTTGCGGAGCCTCCGCACAACAGCATGACATCGATCTTGTCCGTATAGTCAAGCACTTTGTCGGCCGGTATGACCTTGACACCGGAAGCCGTCCTGACCTTGGACGGGTCGCGTCTTGTGAACACTGCTTCTAAGGAAAAGTCTCTGTTCCTGGCAATGGCCTTCTCGACACCTTTGGCGATGTTCCCGTAGCCGTATATGCCTACTCTGATCTTGTCCATTCTCAATTCCCCTTTTGTTGTTATACTGTTTTCAGAAGGTCCGATGCTCTTACCAACGGTGTAAGGGACACGCCTTCTTTCTTGAGCGCTTCCCTGCCGCCGCCCTCCCTGTCGATCACCGAGATAATATCATTGACCGTCGCGCCCGCATCCCTCAGCGTTCTGATGGCGGATATGCTTGATCCCGCCGATGTTATGACATCCTCGACCACAAGCACGCTGTCGCCTTCGTTCAGAACGCCTTCGATAAGCTTCCCGGTGCCGTGGTCCTTCTTCTCCTTGCGCACCATGACATAAGGTATCCCGGTTGCGAGTGAGAGCGCCGCCGCGAGCGGAACGGATCCGAGGACGACCCCGGCTATCCTGTCCGCATTGATACCGCGTGACTGCATCTTCTCGGCCATCAGCTGAGATATCAGATACAGCACCTTCGGGTCTGTGCTGGCTCTTTTGATATCTATGTAGTAATTGCTTTTTGCTCCCGATGCGAGTGTAAAGTCTCCGAACTGCAGTGCGCCGCATTCCTTCAATGCATTCACCATTTCGTTCATATCATCACCACGGTTCGTTCTTCAGTCCTGCCTTGTATCCGATTATGTTGACCACGCGATGCAGTATCAGCGTCATTATAAGCAAGAATATCAGCGCAACGATATGCCACCCTTCTATGTACGTATCGTAGATCCAATGTGGGAAGAATACCGCTGTGACCAGGAACGCTCCGATGACAAAGTCGAACTGGTCAAGTATCGGCGCCTTCTGCCCTCTGTTTATCCCAAGTCTCCTTTTTATGAAGGATCCGAGCATATCACCGAGAAGGGAACCGAACGACAGACAGAACAGTATCCCGACATTCTTCCAGAACGGCCCGAAGCCCCAGAAGTTCTCACTGTCAAAGAAGTACGATATCCCGATGAGTATCAGACCGAAGACGACGCCGGCGAGACCTCCGCCGAAGAATCCTCTCCACGTCTTTCCGTCCCCGAGGATCCTCTTCCCCCTCCATGTCTTCCCGAAGTCCACAGGCGTGCCTCCGCCGAAGACGACCGCTGCGGAATTGGGAAGCATCGCTGGGAGGAAAAGCCAGAGGCCGACGAGCATCATCGTGAGGATCTCGATCACTGACATAATATGCCCTCCAACGAATGACTGCGTTTAACACTTTCCGCTGTGATCTGCATCATATCCTTCTCTTGCGTTTGAAAAATCCGATGATATCTTTCCTTGGGTCCGATGATAACGATGCGCTCAGTTCCTTTATCGTAGCTGTACGTTTGTCCAGGATCACTGCGACGCCGATGTCCGTCTCCGACCGGATCAGACGTCCGATGGTCTGCCTCATCTTTCTGACCGTCGGGGAACGGACCGCCTGCCCCCAGCCGTCGCCGTAACGTATGTCGCAATATCTTGTCAACGCCGAAAGTTTCGCGTTCGGTTTCGGATACGGTATCCCGACAAGCACCGCGAGCTCCAGATCGCGATCCGGAAAGTCAATGCCTTCGCTTACCCTTCCGCCGGCGACCGCGAAGAGGACCGCGTTCTCAGATCCTTTGAATCTTTCTATCTCTTCCATGAGTTCTGTCTGTTCTGAACCTTTGCGTTCGTAGTACACATCCTTCCGGAACCGTTCCGTTACGCCGTCCTCGATGAAACGGTCCATCATCGCGTATGACGGGAAGAACACCGCGGAATTCAATTCCGCTGCTGTCACGACGCTTACGGTGTGTTCCTCCAATCTCCTGAGGTTGCCGGGATCGGCTATCATGTCATCGAACTTTGTGGATGCGTCGTCAACGTACATCATCATTAAATTATCGGGGTCGAACGGTGACGGGAATGATTCTTTCACTGCATCGTTGAGTCCCAGGAGTTGAGCATACTGGTCGAGGGGCTGCAGCGTCCCTGACATATGGACTGAAGCATAACATTCCCGGAACGGTTCCGCCGCAGGGTACGGGTCCATGCAATATGATTCGAACGAAGCGTTCGGCGGCGCCGTTATCAGTTTCACGAACATCTCCTCGTCACACATGGTCCACAGCTGAAGGAACTTTCCCATTGAACCGATGTACGAGCGCGGGAGCTTCTTGTCCTTCTGCTTTCGTTCGGCTATTATCTCCCCTAGATCGACGAGCGAGCGGTAGATCTTGTTCAGGGTCACAGATGTCACAGCCAATGATGACATCATCCCTTCCTCAAGGAAATACGGGGGAACAAGCCCGTCATCTTCCGTGATGTATTCCGATACAGCTTCCGTCATGCATTCGGATAATGCGGAAGCCACGGCAGATACCTTGATGCCCGGATGTACGTCTGGGTCATTCCATTCCGCTGCTTCCTTCTGTGTCATCCTGACCGAATATTCGCTGTATCTGCTTGTCATGACCTCTCTCAGGCTGTCCGGGATGTTGTGAGCTTCGTCGGCGATTATCACGACGTCCTGCATGTGGACGTTCAGCCAATTCAGGAAATGCCGTCTGATGTTCGGCATGAACACGAACGCATACGGAGCGACGACGACCTCTGCTTTCGGCAGCAATGCTTTCATCAATTCGTAAGGACACAGCCCTTCGGATTCGGCATATGATATGAATTCCTCCATATCGGGCTGTTCCTCTTTCAGGAACGTCTCGTGCAACGAGAGTTCTCTCTCATCCAGCGGACGGTAATATTTGCAGCCGTCCTTCCCTTTCTTTTTCAGATCGGAACACAAACGGGAAAGTTCTTCAGGTGTCCCGCCTGCAAGTTCCGAATCGCCTTTCATGAACGGGCACGTTGACGTGTTACGGCCCTGTATCCCGATGCATACGATCTTCCGGTGTTCAGATATCCTGCGGCATTCCTGTATAACCTGACGGTGCTGCGACTTGGTCCTCGTAAGATACACTATCTTCTTTCCCGCTGGAATACCGTCCAGAGCGCCCGACAGCGAACAGACCGTCTTCCCGGTCCCTGTTCCGGATTCGAATATCGCCGTGCCGCCGTCCGATGTCGATCTCCTGACCATATCAACAATGTCCAGCTGTCTTCCTCTGGGACGGTACGGAAAGATCATGTAGCGTAAAACGATGTCTTATCTTAATTACGTTTCCAGATGTCCTCTGAAAGTTCGTCGTAAACAGATACCACGGTTTCCTCTTCCTTTTTGGAGAAATCGGTAATGTTCATTAGCTCGATTATACGCTCACGCCTGAAGAGCCAGTAGTGTATCCTCCACTCCCTCCCGTCGTAGAGGGTGGTCTCTTCCCTCTCCGTCGTGAGTATTCCGGTATCCTCCAGCATATAGAACGCATCGCGATCCTCCGGTTCCAGGATGTTGTCTATTATCCTGTCCGAATATCCGAAAAAGTTGAGGATGTGCTGTGCAAGCGCATAAGCGTCCTCCTCGGACATCCCCTTGTTGTTGATGCTGTTCTTTATCGCCAATGTGAGGTCTTTGACGGTCAGTGTATCTTTCGCTTCAGACATTTCGGGACATCCTTTCACGGACAGGTGAGCAACACCCGTATCACTCTGTATTTAATAACGTTTACACGCGGGCGGGCGAGTGCCGTTCTCCCTGCTACGGCGATCATGTGCTGTGCCCTGACAGTTTGATGAACTTCGTTTCGTCGAATCCCGTTGCATTGCTTATCTTCTTGATCAGCGCCGCAGGGATGTCGTGGTCCACACCCATGAGCATTATTGCCGTTCCTTTCGATGTTTCCCTTCCGACAGTCATCTGACCGATGTTTATGCCGTTCTCGCCGAGGATCTTGCCGACGCTGCCAATCACTCCGGGCTTATCCATGTATTTGGCGAACAGAAGGTCGGAGTCCATGGGCATCTCGAAACTGTAATGGTCTATCCCCGTCAGGCGCGGCGTCTGCGCAAAAACGGTTCCGCGGACGGTCCTGGTGTCTTTTCCCGATGTCACCGTCAGGGTTATCATGTTCGAGTATACCGGCGAATCCTCGTTCCTGGACTCGGTGATCTTCATGTTCTTCCCTTTCGCGATCGACTCTGCGTTGATCATGTTCACCGAATCACCGACAATGTTCTTCAGTACCCCGATCAGCGCTGAGAGCGTCAGCATCTTGGTGTTCTTTGAAGCTATCTCGCCGCTGAATGTCACTTCTATCTTATCCACGGGTTTCGCACCGTTGAGCTGATGCACGAATATCCCGAGACGCTCGGCCAGCGGAATGTACGGAGCGACGAACGGATCCATCTGGCCGCGGGGCGCGTTTATCGCGTTCGCTATGATACCGTCGCGCATGTACATGATCACATTCTCGGCTATGTCCACCGAAACTTTCTCTTGAGCTTCCACGGTGCTTGCCCCAAGGTGCGGCGTCATGACCAGGTTGTCCAATTCCAGTAATTTGCATCCTTCTTTCAGCGGCTCGTCGACGTAGACATCGAATGCCGCGCCTGCGATCACCTTGTTCTTCAGTGCCTCGCAGAGATCGTCCTCGTTGACTATCCCGCCGCGTGCGACGTTTATCAGCAGCGCGTTCTTCTTCATCATCTTGAACTGAGGCATGCTTATCATGTTCTTCGTCTCTGGAAGAAGAGGTGTGTGTATCGTCATTATGTCGGAGTTCTTGAGAACATCGTCAAGCGTAGTGAGCCTCACGCCCAGGCCGTCGGCAACATCCTTCGGAAGGTACGGATCATAACCGATCAGTGTCATACTGAACGATTTCGCACGCTTCGCGATCTCTGCACCCACGCGCCCGACGCCTATTATCCCCAGTGTCTTCCCGTAAAGTTCGATGCCTGTGAACTTGCTTCTCTTCCACTCGCCTTTGTGAACTGACATGTGAGCCCACGGTATCATCCTGGCGAGACTCATTATCATCGCCAGGGAGTGTTCTGCCGCGGAGATTATGTTCGCTGAAGGAGTGTTCATTACGAGTATGCCTTTCTGGGTTGCGTACGGTATGTCCACGTTGTCCACGCCGACGCCTGCGCGCCCCACCACTTTCAATTTCTTCCCTGCGTCCAGTACCTTCTTGGTCACGGTGGTGCCGCTTCTTATGATCAGACCGTCGTACTCCCCTATGACCGCACAGAGTTCGTCCTCACTCAATCCCGGTTTTACGTCCACCGGTATTCCCGATGCTGTAAGTATCTTCAATCCCTCTTCCGAAAGAGGGTCAGAGACAAGTATCTTCATTTGCTCTCCTCCATTATCCTGTCCATGACCGCCAGCAGCTCCCTGAGCCTCGCCGGGGTTATGTCGCCCATGTGACCTATACGGAAGGTCTTCTCTTTGACCTCGCCGTAACCGTTTGATATTTCATATCCTTCCGCTTTCAGCTTCTTGTGGAACTCGTCGAAATCCAGACCGGCGCGGTTTATCACACCGATGGTGTTCGACCTGAATCCTTTCTCCGGGAATATACCGCCGTGGTCTTCCGCCCACTTGCGGACCATTTCCCCCATCTCGTTGTGACGACGGTATCTCGCCTGCATACCTTCCTTAAGGATCCGGTCCAGCTGGAAATCTAATGCGTACATGAGCGATACCGGCGGTGTCGTCAATGCGTAATTCTCATCGTTGTTCTTCTTCAGTTTCAGGAGATCGGTGTAGAACCCGCGGTCCTTGACCTCTTTCGCTTTGTTCAGAAGGCGTCCGCTGACCGCGGCGAATGCGAGTCCCGGGGGAAGAGCCAGTGCTTTCTGCGAACCGAACACCAATGCGTCGATGTCCGCTTTCCTGAGATCTATGTCCATTCCTGCCACCGAGGTCACGCCGTCCATGAATATCAGCGCATCACCCTGCTTTCTTATCTCATCGGCCAATTCAGTTGTGTTGTGGAACACCCCCGTGGACGATTCGTTGCTGACAAAATGCACCGCTTCGTTCTTGCCTACTTTCCCCTCAAGGTCTGCCGGGCGTATCCCTTTGCCCCAGGGCACTTTGACCTCCGTCGTGTTCTTGCCGTTGAGTTTGGATATTTCCACCCATCTGTCCCCGAATGAACCGTTCGTTACTCCGAGCACATCCTTTTTCACGCCGTTCCTTATGCAGCCTTCCAGGAATACCGACGCCGATCCTCCCACCAGAAGGATATCCATGTCTGTATCCAACACCTTCCTGAGCTTTTCGATTATGTCCCCGTGAAGCTGCTTGTACTCTTTGGTCCTGTGCGTGATCATCGGTTTGGTCATCGCCTGAAGCACCTCAGGTTCAACATTGACCGGCCCGACCGTGAACAATTTCCTGCTCAAAGTAATTCCTCGGATGCCTGCGCGTACGCCATATGTTTTATATGCGCGCAAAGCAAGCCCTTATTATCTACCCTATATAAATGACCATCTGAGGTCACCCGACTGCATCAGAGTTTGGACAGGGACCGTTTGATCCTGTTCAGACCTTCCGTGATATGTTGTTCGCTTGCCGCATATGACAGACGGAACATACCCTCACCGGCCGGACCGAATGCCCTTCCCGGAGTCACGGCCACGTGTACGTCCCTGAGCAGATGCGTCGCCAATTCATTCGATGTCATTTTGAAATCGAATCTCGGGAACAGATAGAAGGCACCGTCCGGCACGTTGCACTCAAGCCCCTTTATTTCAGATATCAGATCGAGTGCCAGATCCCTTCTTTTCCTGAATTCCTTCACCATCACGTCGCGGCTGTCCTGCGGACCGCGCAGTGCTTCGACGGAAGCGGTCTGAGCGAACGAAGTGCAGCAGGTGACGGAATGCGACTGAAGTTTGTCTATATCGTCTATGTCCTTCTCAGGAGCTATCGCCCAGCCGATCCTCCATCCTGTCATTGCATACGTTTTCGACAGTCCGGAGAGGGTGATCGTCCTTTCGAACATATCCGGGAACGACGCAATGGAAACGTGTCTGCCCTCGTAGATGATATGCTCGTATATCTCATCCGATAGGACGGTGATGTTCCTCTCTTTACATATGTCCGCGATCTCTTTGAGGAGTCCCTCGGGCATGACGCAGCCGGTAGGATTCGAGGGTGTGTTCAGGACGATCATCTTCGTCCTTGGGGTTATCGCTTCGATTATCTTCTCGGGCCTGACACAGAACCCGTCTTCAAAGTACGTTGGTATGTACACCGGCTTCGCGCCGGCGAGAAGTATGCACGCTTCGTACGACACCCATGCCGGGTCTGGAAGCAGGACCTCGTCTCCCGGGTCCAGATATGCAAGGGCGATCATGAACAGTGCGTGCTTCGTCGGCGTCACCAGGACATTCTTGGCCGTGCACGGGATATTGTTGTCCTTTGATGCTGTCTCGGCGATCGCCTTCCTGAGTTCCGGTATCCCGCGGGACGGCGTGTAGTGCGTGAAACCTTTGTGCAGAGAGTCTACACAAGCTTCGACGATATTGTCCGGGGTCGAGAAGTCTGGCTCTCCCATCGAGAACGAGATTATGTTCTTGCCTTCCTGTTTCATTTGGCTTACAAGGTTTGATATAGCCACAGTACCGGAAGCGGGAACGTTAAGAAGCCTTTTGGAGACCATCCCATCCCCTTATATCTCGCATATAGATATTGTTTACTATATATCCGGCAGAGCGGGACATATTAACTGCGTGATATTCCGCTTTACATTTACTTCTGTGTTGCCACCCATATGGCCCGCCAGATCTTGCGACACCCGGAAGTCCGAACGATTCCGATCCCAATGCCTTGCTGAAACTTTGGGTCCCGGTTTGAGACGATCAGGTCATCAGATCATTCAGGATGCCGTCGTTCGACGCTGATCTGATCTCGCGGGCGATACGGCCGCCCGTGCTGAGTCCCGGATAGATCAGGTCGGCGTACGGAGACCCGGAAATGAACGGGTTGGTCCCTGCGACAATGCGCGTGGATATCTCGAACACTTTGAACTCAAGCTTATCGGTAACGATTGTCTCAAGGCAGAACGGCCCCCACATTCCTCCGAACAGTTCGTAGGAACGGTTGACGATGCGTTCGGCCATCTCGAACGCTTTCGGAAGAAGGGATTCACGTATTACGACGGGAACGTTACCTGTCACCACGAATGACGGATAGACGCCGTGTTTCTTCAGGTCCTCGATCGCTCCCAGCTTATACATCTCATCGATGTTGCTCTCGTCCCTGCGGTCCATTGAAAGCAGTTCGAGCGTCCCGCCGCGCGATACCTTGTAACCATCCTGCTTTATAGGCGAATAGAAGAAGTGCAGATAGTAACGTGTCCCTAGGACATACTCCTGCATGGAGTACGGCTGAGTGTTGTCTATGTATAATTTGAACTCCGGATAATCCTTAGCGATGAAGAATCCGCGGCCCCCTTTGGCGCCGTGGTATTTCACCAGGACTGGTTCGTTTATCTCGCGGGCATCTGTGAACATCCTCGGCATGGCGACCCCTGCGGAAGTGATCCACTGCCGCTCCATTTCCCGATCCGATTCCCATTGGAGCACGGCGCGGTTGCAGTATGCCGGAACCTCTAGACATTCGAACTTCTTCGGCCCCATGTATTCGACGAATGAACCGTGCGGGATCAGGATCACATTCCTGTCGTGAAGTTCGCCGGCGCGTTCCTGTATCTCATCCAGGTCCTTGAACCGGAGTATCTCGTCCGGTTTTGCGAGCGGGAAAGCATCATAATACTTCGTGTCGTGTGAAACGGTGATCCCCAACGTTTTGAAACCTTCTTT
>Ga0123357_10005090_pt1 | contig 15663 bp, 11 predicted proteins | sample TergutEmb28metaG_FD_89873 | JGI IMG/M metagenome (GOLD analysis project Ga0123357, IMG submission 89873) | Embiratermes neotenicus P4 segment gut microbial communities from Petit-Saut dam, French Guiana - Emb289 P4 | ecosystem: Host-associated > Arthropoda: Insects > Digestive system > Gut ... | reverse complement strand
GCCAAACTTGGCCGACAGCACGGTGGCGATCGCCGCCGTCAGCGTCGTCTTGCCGTGGTCTACGTGCCCAATCGTGCCAACGTTCACGTGCGGCTTGGTCCGCTCAAATTTTTCCTTGGCCATGTTTATTTCCTCAAAGATCGAAATTACTTCTTGTTAATGATGGCTTCAGCGACATTCCGTGGCGCTTCAGCGTAATGCTTGAATTCCATCGAGTAGTTCGCCCGTCCCTGGCTCAGCGAACGCAGCGTCGTCGCATAACCGAACATTTCCGCCAGCGGCACTTCGGCCTTGATCGCCTTGATGCCGCCCGGCAGGTCTTCCATGCCCTGAACGATGCCGCGGCGGCCGGACAGGTCGCCCATGACGTTGCCCATGTAGTCTTCGGGTGTTTCGACTTCCACGGCCATCATCGGCTCAAGCAGGACCGGGTTGGCCTTGCGCATGCCGTCCTTGAAACCCATCGAGGCGGCCATCTTGAACGCGTTTTCGTTCGAGTCTACATCGTGGTACGAACCGAAATGCAGCGTGACCTTGACATCCACAACCGGGAAGCCAGCCAGCACGCCGTTCGGCAGGGTTTCCTGGAGCCCCTTGTCAACCGCCGGGATGTACTCACGCGGAACCACACCGCCCTTGATTGCATCGACGAACTCGTATCCCTTGCCCGGCTCGTTCGGCTCAAGCTTGAGCACAACGTGACCGTATTGGCCACGACCGCCCGACTGCTTGACGAACTTGCCTTCGGCGTTTTCAACCGTCGAACGAATCGTTTCGCGGTAGGCAACCTGCGGCGCGCCAACGTTGGCTTCGACACCGAATTCACGCTTCATCCGGTCAACAATGATCTCAAGGTGCAATTCACCCATGCCGGAGATGATCGTCTGGCCGGACTCTTCATCGGTACGCACACGGAAGGACGGGTCTTCCTGCGCGAGACGCGACAAGGCCATGCCCATCTTTTCCTGGTCGCCCTTGGTCTTCGGCTCAACGGCCACGTGAATGACGGGCTCGGGAAACTCCATGCGCTCAAGCGTGACCTCGGCATTCGGGTCGCACAGTGTTTCACCGGTGGTGACCGACCCCAGGCCGATCGCGGCGGCGATGTCGCCGGCACGCACTTCTTCGATTTCCTGACGGTCGTTCGCATGCATCTGCACCAGACGGCCGATACGCTCTTTCTTGCCCTTGACAGGGTTGTAGACCGTATCGCCCGACTTCAGGACACCCGAGTAGACGCGAATGAAGGTCAGTTGACCGACGTACTTATCGGTCATCAGTTTGAATGCAAGGGCTGCGAATTTCTCGTCGTCGGAAGCCTTGCGCTCAACTTCCTTATCATGGCCATCCACCCCTTTGACCGGCGGAATATCGACTGGCGAAGGCAGGAATTCAATGACCGCATCCAGCATGCGCTGCACGCCCTTGTTTTTGAACGCGGTGCCGCAGAGCATCGGCTGGATTTCGCAAGCGATCGTACGATCACGCAGACCCTTGATGATGTCGGCTTCCGACAAATCTCCGTTTTCGAGATAACGATCCATCATCTCTTCAGACGACTCGGCAGCGGCTTCGACCATCTTCTCGCGCCACTGCTGGCAGTCTTCGAGGAGCGCCGCCGGAATGTCCTCATAGCTGAACTTCGTGCCTTGAGAAGCCTCATCCCAAATGATGGCCTTCATCTTGAGCAGATCGACGACCCCCTTGAAGCTGTCCTCAGCGCCGATCGGCACAACGACGGGCACGGGATTCGCCATCAGACGCGTCTTCAACTGGTCATAGACCTTGAAGAAGTTCGCGCCGGTGCGGTCCATCTTATTGACGAACGCGAGGCGCGGCACGCCGTATTTGTTGGCTTGACGCCAAACGGTTTCGGACTGCGGCTGAACGCCGCCCACCGCACAATAGACCATGCAGGCGCCATCGAGCACCCGCATCGAACGCTCAACCTCGATCGTGAAATCGACGTGCCCCGGCGTATCGATGATATTGATCCGATGCTCGGGGAGATTGGCGCTCATGCCTTTCCAGAACGTCGTCACGGCGGCCGACGTGATCGTGATGCCGCGCTCCTGCTCCTGCTCCATCCAGTCGGTCGTCGCCGCGCCGTCGTGCACTTCACCGAGTTTGTGATTCACGCCGGTGTAGAACAGAATACGCTCGGTCGTGGTGGTCTTGCCGGCGTCAATATGAGCGGAAATACCAATGTTCCGGTATCGCTCGATTGGGGTTTTGCGTGCCACGGTAGTACCTCTACCTAAACGAAAGTCCGCATGCGGCGCGGACCGGGATTATTCGGGACTTTTTGCACAAACCAACCGAGCCCGCTCCGGGGCCCGGCTGCTTGCTGCTTGCCTTGTTATCAGAAACGGAAATGGGCGAAAGCCTTGTTCGCTTCGGCCATCCGGTGCACCTCTTCCCGCTTCTTCATGGCAGCGCCACGTCCTTCAGATGCTTCGAGCAATTCGCCAGCCAAACGCTGCGCCATCGATTTTTCCGAGCGCTTGCGTGCGGCTTCACGGAGCCAGCGCATCGAAAGCGCCATACGGCGGCTCGGACGCACTTCAACCGGAACCTGATAGTTCGCACCGCCAACACGGCGACTCTTCACTTCGACGATCGGCTTGACGTTCTGAATGGCAGCGCCAAAAACCTCCAGCGGATCTTTTCCGCTCTTGGTCTGGATCGTATCCAAAGCGCCATAGATGATGCGCTCTGCAACAGCCTTCTTGCCGCTCTGCATCAGCACATTGATGAATTTGGAAATATCCTGGCTACCGAATTTCGGATCAGGCAGGATTTCCCGCTTGGGGACTTCGCGACGACGGGGCATTGCAACCTCCTACTAATTCGAAAGGGATCAGGACTTCTTCGGACGCTTGGCGCCGTACTTCGAACGGGACTGCTTCCGATCCTTGACGCCCTGGAGGTCAAGCGAACCGCGCACGATGTGATAACGCACGCCCGGCAAGTCTTTCACACGACCGCCGCGGATCAGCACGACCGAGTGTTCCTGCAGGTTGTGGCCTTCACCGCCAATGTAGGAGATGACCTCGAAACCGTTCGTCAGACGAACCTTGGCGACTTTACGCAGCGCGGAGTTCGGCTTTTTCGGCGTCGTGGTGTAAACACGGGTACACACGCCCCGCTTCTGGGGACATGCGTCGAGCGCCGGCACCTTGCTTTTGGTGACCGGCACTTCACGTCCTTTACGGACAAGCTGGTTAATTGTTGGCATTTAGCTTCCTTGGATCGCACCACCGGCGTCTGAAAGACGCTTGGGCCGCAATCAAAATACGACAGGCCGACGCGAAGGCCGGCCCACCAAAGAGATGGGATTTTAAAAACCCCATCCCGATTCGTCAACTTGACTTAGTTAAATCCGGCATCTTCGGTCGTCGCGGGTTCGGCTAAAGCCACCCCGCTCAGATCGAAAGTCGCGCTGCCGTGGGAGCGACGGGCGCGGTGATACGCCAAGCCCGTGCCTGCCGGAATCAAGCGGCCAACGATGACGTTTTCCTTGAGACCACGGAGTTCGTCGCGCTTGCCCATGATCGCCGCTTCGGTCAGCACGCGCGTCGTTTCCTGGAACGATGCGGCCGAGATGAAGGAGTCGGTCGACAGCGACGCCTTGGTGATGCCGAGCAGCATGTATTCGTACTGCGCCGGCAGCCTGCCTTCGGCGATCATCTTGTCGTTCTCGTCCAGCACTTCGGAGCGCTCGACCTGCTCTTCGCGAATGAAGCGCGTATCGCCTGGGTCCGAGATCACCACACGTCGCAACATCTGGCGCACGATCACCTCAATGTGCTTGTCGTTGATCTTCACGCCCTGCAGACGATAGACGTCCTGCACTTCCTCGATGATGTAGCGCGCGAGTTCCTCGACGCCCTTCAAGCGCAGGATGTCGTGCGGATCGGCCGGGCCGTCGACGATCAGCTCGCCACGCTGGACCACCTGGCCGTCGTGCACCATCACGTGCTTGTCCTTCGGGATCAGGAACTCGTGCGCCGTACCATCGGGCTCGGTGATCACGAGACGCTGCTTGCCCTTGGTGTCCTTGCCGAACGAAAGCGTGCCGGTGACGTCGGCAAGCATGCCGGCATCCTTGGGCGAACGCGCTTCGAACAACTCGGCCACACGCGGCAGACCGCCGGTAATGTCGCGCGTCTTGGCGGATTCCTGCGGAATACGCGCCAGCACATCACCGACCGAAACCGTCTGGCCGTCCTTCACCGTAATCAGCGAACCAACCTGGAAGGTGATCGTAACCGCGTGATCCGTGCCGGGGATCTTGACTTCTTCGCCAGCCTCGTTGATCAGCTTGACTTGCGGACGCACGCCTTTGCTGGCGCTCGAACTGCCGCGGCGCTTCGCATCGATGACGACGAGCGTCGATAAGCCAGTGACTTCGTCGATCTGTTTCGCGACCGTGGCGCCTTCCTCGACGTTTTCGAACTTGATCGTGCCCGCGTGCTCGGTGATGATCGGACGCGTATGCGGGTCCCAGGTCGCAAGCTGGGCACCGGCCTTGACCACGCCGCCGTCTTCGACGAGCAGCGTTGCGCCGTAAGGCACTTTATGGCGCTCGCGCTCGCGGCCCATATCGTCGGTCACGACGACTTCGGCCGAACGCGCGATGACAACCTTGTCGCCCTTGGCCGCGGCCACGTAGCGCATATTGCCCGCAAAGCGCACGGTACCCGCCGACTTGGCCTCGACCGAACTCGCCACCGCCGCACGCGAAGCCGCGCCGCCAACGTGGAAGGTCCGCATCGTCAGCTGCGTGCCCGGCTCGCCGATCGACTGCGCCGCGATAACGCCGATCGCCTCACCCGAAGCGACGAGCGTGCCACGGCCCAGATCGCGGCCATAGCACTTCGCGCACATGCCGTAGCGCGTCTCGCAGGTCAGCGGCGTGCGCACGCGCACTTCATCGACGCCAAGCGTTTCGATCAGATCGCACAGATCTTCATCGAGCAGCGTGCCCTTTTCGATGACGGTCTCTTGCGATTCCGGATTGACAACATCTTCACCCGCCGTGCGGCCGAGAATACGGTCGCGCAGCGGCTCGACGACTTCACCGCCTTCGATGATCGCGCGCATCGTGAAGCCGTTCGAGGTCCCGCAATCGTCATCAGTGACGACGAGATCCTGCGTCACATCGACGAGACGACGCGTCAGGTAGCCCGAGTTCGCGGTCTTCAAGGCCGTGTCCGCGAGACCCTTACGCGCGCCGTGCGTCGAGATGAAGTACTGTAGAACGTTCAGACCTTCGCGGAAGTTCGTCGTGATCGGCGTCTCGATGATCGAGCCGTCCGGCTTGGCCATCAGGCCACGCATGCCGGCGAGCTGGCGAATCTGCGCCGCCGAACCGCGCGCGCCCGAGTCGGCCATCATATAAATCGAGTTCAGCGATTCCTGGCGCACTTCCTTGCCGGTGTAATCGATGACCGGCTCGGTGCCGAGCTGATCCATCATCGCCTTGGCGACCTGATCACCCGCGCGGCCCCAGATATCGACAACCTTGTTGTAACGCTCACCGTCGGTCACGAGACCCGAGGTGTATTGCTGCGCGATCTCCTTCACCTCGTGTTCGGCAGCCGCGATGAGCTCGTGCTTGGAACCCGGCACGAGCATGTCGCGCACCGCAATCGACATCCCGGCGCGCGTCGCGAGCGTAAAGCCGAACTGCATCAGCTTATCCGCGAAGATAACGGTGTCTTTCAGCCCGCAGCGATGAAAGGCGATGTTGATCAGCTTGCCGATTTCCTTCTTCTTCAGCGTCTTGTCGATGACCGAGAAGGGCAGGCCGGCCGGCAGAATTTCCGACAGCATCGCACGGCCGATCGTGGTGTGATAACGCTTGATCGTTTCGACCTTCTTACCTTCTTCGTCGAAGGTGACTTCCTTCAGGCGGATGAAGACGCGCGCATGCAGCGAAGCCTGGCCCGTCTCATAAGCGCGCTTGGCTTCGGAAACGTCGACGAAGGCCATGCCTTCGCCCGGCGCGTTGACCGCTTCGCGCGTGGCGTAGTACAGACCGAGCACGATGTCCTGCGACGGCACGATGATCGGCTCGCCGTGCGCCGGCGACAGTACGTTGTTCGAGGACAGCATCAACGTGCGCGCTTCCATCTGCGCTTCGAGCGAAAGCGGCACGTGCACGGCCATCTGGTCACCGTCGAAGTCGGCGTTGAACGCCACGCAGACGAGCGGATGCAACTGGATCGCCTTGCCTTCGATCAGCGTCGGCTCGAACGCCTGGATACCAAGACGGTGCAGCGTCGGCGCGCGGTTGAGCATGACCGGATGCTCGCGGATCACCTCTTCGAGGATGTCCCAAACCATCGGCTCCTGGCTTTCGACCATCTTCTTCGCCTGCTTGATCGTCGTAGCGTAGCCGCGCAGCTCAAGCTTGTTGAAGATGAAGGGCTTGAACAGTTCGAGCGCCATCAGCTTCGGCAGACCGCACTGGTGCAGCTTCAACTGCGGACCCACGGTAATCACCGAACGGCCCGAGTAGTCGACGCGCTTACCGAGCAGGTTCTGACGGAAGCGGCCGCCCTTACCCTTAATCATGTCGGCGAGCGATTTGAGCGGACGCTTATTAGCGCCCGTCATCGCCTTGCCGCGGCGGCCGTTGTCGAGCAGCGAATCGACCGCTTCTTGCAGCATGCGCTTTTCGTTGCGCACGATGATGTCCGGCGCCTTGAGTTCAAGCAGACGCTTAAGACGGTTGTTACGGTTGATGACACGGCGGTAGAGATCGTTCAGATCCGAGGTCGCGAAACGACCGCCGTCGAGCGGCACGAGCGGGCGCAGATCCGGTGGCAATACCGGCAGCACTTCCATAATCATCCAATCGGGACGGATGCCCGAGTGGGTGAAGGCTTCCAGCACTTTCAAACGCTTGGCGATCTTCTTGATCTTGGCTTCGGAGCCGGTTGTGTCGAGTTCCGAGCGCAGACGTTCAATTTCGCGCGGCAGGTCGATCGTGCGCAGCAATTCGCGCACGGCTTCGGCCCCCATGAGCGCCACGAACTCGTCGCCATACTCTTCGGTTTTGGCGATGAAGTCGTCTTCCGTCAGCAATTGGCCGCGCATCAGCGGCGTCATGCCCGGATCGACGACGACGAAGCCTTCGAAGTACAGCACGCGCTCGATATCGCGCAGCGTCATGTCGAGCACCATGCCCAAACGGCTCGGCAGCGATTTCAGGAACCAGATATGCGCGACAACCGAGGCAAGCTCGATATGCCCCATACGCTCGCGGCGCACTTTGGCGAGCGTCACTTCGACGCCACACTTCTCACAGATCACGCCGCGGTGCTTGAGGCGCTTGTACTTGCCGCACAGGCATTCGTAATCCTTCACCGGACCGAAGATCTTGGCGCAGAACAGGCCATCGCGCTCCGGCTTGAAGGTACGGTAATTGATCGTTTCGGGCTTCTTCACCTCGCCGTAAGACCAGGAACGGATCTTCTCGGGCGAAGCGAGACCAATCGTGATCGCATCGAACTCTTCCTCGCTCGGAAGGTTTTGCTTGAACAGATCAGCGAGCAGGCTTTTCATATTTCGTCACTCCTTGCGAACCGAGACGGACGTCTCAGTAACGCTCCAGGTCGATGTCGATGGCGAGCGAGCGGATTTCCTTCACCAACACGTTGAAGGATTCCGGCATGCCGGCATCGATCTTGTGTTCGCCCTTGACAATATTTTCGTAAACCTTGGTCCGGCCGGTCACGTCGTCCGACTTCACGGTCAGCATTTCCTGCAGGGTGTAGGCGGCGCCGTAGGCTTCGAGCGCCCAGACCTCCATTTCCCCGAAACGCTGGCCGCCGAACTGCGCCTTGCCGCCCAGCGGCTGCTGAGTAACGAGCGAGTACGGGCCGGTCGAGCGCGCGTGCATCTTGTCGTCGACCAAGTGATGCAGCTTGAGCATGTGCTTGTAGCCGACCGTCACCTTGCGCTCGAAGGCTTCACCGGTGCGGCCGTCATACAAGCTCACCTGACCGCCGTTGCCGAGGCCGGCAAGCGCCAGCATCTGCTCGATTTCGGCTTCCGATGCGCCATCGAAAACCGGCGTTGCGAACGGCACGCCCTTCGACAAGTTGGATGCAAGCTCAAGCACTTCGCCGTCGGCAAGCTCATTGAGCTGCTCAGGCTTGCCGCTGTCGTTATAGATCTGCGTAAGCAAACCGCGGACTTCCTTCGCCGCCGCCTGTTTGCGCAGCATCGCCTCGATCTTGCGTCCGAGGCCCTTCGCCGCCCAGCCAAGGTGCGTTTCGAGAATCTGCCCGATGTTCATCCGTGACGGCACGCCGAGCGGGTTCAGCACGATATCGACCGGGGTGCCATCATCCATGTAAGGCATGTCTTCGATCGGAACGATTTTCGACACGACACCCTTGTTACCGTGGCGGCCCGCCATCTTGTCGCCCGGTTGCAAACGGCGCTTGACGGCGATGTACACTTTGACCATCTTCTGCACGCCGGGAGGCAGCTCGTCGCCCTGCGTGAGCTTCTTCTTCTTCGCCTCGAAAGCGAGATCGAAGTCCTTGCGGGTTTTCTCAAGACCTTCCTTGAGCGATTCGAGTTGCTGCGCGATCGCCTCATCGGCCATGCGGATGTCGAACCAGTTGTGCGCTTCAACATCGGCCAGGTATTCCTTGGTGATCTTCGTGCCTTTGGCGAGCTTCTTCGGACCGCCGTTGGCAACCTGCCCGGTAATCAGGCGTTCGATACGCGAGAAGGTGTCGCGTTCGACGATCCGCATCTGGTCGCCGAGATCGAGGCGATACCCGCGCAGCATATCGTCGATGATCGACTGCGCGCGCTTGTCGCGCTCGATCCCCTCGCGTGTAAACACCTGCACGTCGATAACCGTACCGTTCATGCCCGAAGGCACGCGCAGCGAAGTGTCCTTCACGTCGGAAGCCTTCTCGCCGAAGATTGCGCGCAGCAATTTTTCTTCAGGCGTGAGTTGGGTTTCGCCCTTCGGCGTAACCTTGCCGACAAGCACGTCGCCGGCATCAACTTCGGCACCGATGTAGACAATCCCGGACTCGTCGAGACGCCCCAACTGCCCTTCGCCGAGCGACGCGATGTCGCGCGTGATTTCTTCGGCACCAAGCTTGGTATCACGCGCCACAACCGTCAGTTCCTCGATGTGCACCGAGGTGAAACGATCGTCGGCGACAACGCGTTCGGAGATCAGGATCGAATCTTCGAAGTTGTAGCCGTTCCAGGGCATGAACGCGACCAGCATGTTCTGGCCGAGCGCGAGTTCGCCGAGGTCGGTTGATGCGCCGTCGGCGATCACGTCGCCCTTGGCGATGCGGTCGCCAATCTTGACGATCGGGCGCTGGTTGATGTTCGTGTTCTGGTTCGAACGCGTGTATTTGGTGAAGTTGTAGATGTCCACGCCGACTTCACCGGGCACGGTTTCATCATCATTGACACGGACAACGACGCGGTTGGCGTCGACATAATCGACGAGACCGCCGCGCAACGCCTGCACGGTGGTGCCCGAGTCAACCGCCACCGTGCGCTCGATGCCCGTGCCGACGAGCGGCTTCTCCGGGCGCAGGCAAGGCACCGCCTGGCGCTGCATGTTCGCACCCATCAACGCGCGGTTCGCGTCGTCGTGCTCAAGGAACGGAATCAGCGAGGCCGCGACCGACACGATCTGCGACGGCGAAACGTCCATGTACTGAATCTGGCTCGGCTCGACGAGCATCGCCTCACCTTTGTAGCGCGCCGAAACGAGTTCGTCGACCAGCAGCGTGGCGTCGGCATCGAGTTCGGCGTTCGCCTGGGCGATGACGTAACCGCCTTCTTCGATCGCCGACAAATAATCGACCTGATCGGTCACCTTGCCATCGACAACCTTACGGTATGGCGTCTCAAGGAAACCGTGACGGTTCGTCGTCGCATACACGGCGAGCGAGTTGATCAGACCGATGTTCGGGCCTTCCGGCGTTTCGATCGGGCAGACGCGACCGTAGTGCGTCGGATGCACGTCGCGGACTTCGAAGCCCGCGCGCTCGCGCGTCAAACCACCCGGGCCGAGTGCCGAAACACGGCGCTTGTGTGTAATTTCCGAGAGCGGGTTCGTCTGGTCCATGAACTGCGAAAGCTGACTCGAACCGAAGAACTCCTTGATCGCAGCCGAAATCGGTTTGGCATTGATCAGATCGTGCGGCATCAGGTTATCCGATTCCGCCTGGTTCAAACGCTCCTTGACCGCGCGCTCGACACGCACGAGACCGGCGCGGAACTGGTTTTCCGCGAGTTCACCGACGCAACGCACACGGCGGTTGCCAAGGTGGTCAATATCGTCGATCTCGCCACGGCCGTTACGCAACTCGACGAGTACACCGATGACCGCGAGGATGTCCTCGTTCGAGAGGGTGCCGACACCCTCCTCGCCCTGCGCGCCGACACGCTCGTAAAAACGGCGCTGCCATTCGGGCGCCTTGTCATCGAGACGGCCTGGATAGGCGCGACGGTTGAACTTCATGCGGCCAACCGTTGACAGATCGTAGCGCTCGGCAGCGTAGAACAAACCTTGGAACAGCGACTCGACCGCATCCTCGGTCGGCGGTTCGCCCGGGCGCATCATGCGATAGATCGCAACACGCGCCTGCCATTGATCGGCCGTTTCGTCCGCACGCAGCGTTTGCGAGATGTAGGAGCCACGGTCGAGATCGTTGATATAAAGCGTCTCGACCGATTTGACGTTGGCCTTGCCCAGCTTGACCAGCACTTCTTCGGTGATTTCATCGTTGGCACGCGCGACGATTTCGCCGGTCTCGGGATCGATGACATTCTTCGCCAACACGCGCCCGACGATGAAGTCTTCGGGCACCGAAATGCTCTTGATACCGGCTTCGTTCAACTCACGAATGTGTTTCGCAGTAATCCGTTTGTCGTGGGCAACGATGACCTTACCCTGACCGTCGGTGATATCGAAACGCGCGACTTCGCCGCGCAGACGTTCGGGCACCAGGGAGAAAAGGATTTCTTCACCCTTGAATTCGAAATTATCGAAATCGTGGAAGGTCGCGAGGATATCCTCGGCCGACATCCCAATCGCCTTGAGCAGGATCGTAACCGGCATCTTGCGGCGGCGGTCGACACGGAAGAACAGGAAGTCCTTCGGATCGAATTCGAAATCGAGCCAGGAGCCACGGTAGGGAATAATCCGCGCCGAGAAGAGCAGCTTGCCCGAGCTATGCGTCTTACCGCGATCGTGCTCGAAGAACACCCCCGGCGAACGATGCAACTGGGAAACAATGACACGCTCGGTACCGTTGATGACGAAAGAACCCGTCGTCGTCATGAGCGGAATCTCGCCCATGTAAACTTCTTGCTCTTTGACTTCTTTGACGGTTTCCTTGGCCGCCTCTTTGTCGAGAATGACGAGGCGCACGCGCGCGCGCAGCGGCGAAGCGAAGGTTAAACCGCGCTGCTGACATTCCTTGACGTCGAAGGCCGGCTCGCCTAGCGCGTAGTACACGAATTCAAGGCGGGCATAACCGGAATGAGAAACAATCGGGAAAATCGATTTAAAGGCAGCTTGCAAACCTTGATCCTGCCGCTGTGGCGAGGGGAGATCCGCCTGCAGGAAAGAGGTGTAGGATTCAAGCTGGGTAGCGAGCAGGAAAGGCACATCCAAAACCGCCGCGCGCTTGGCGAAGCTTTTACGGATGCGCTTTTTCTCGGTAAACGAGTAGGCCATGAGTTCTCCGTGGATCGAAGGGCACTTGGCTGGACAGCCGTCGCGGAATCCACCGGAATTCCGTGCCGCTGAACAATTGCCTCGACTGATCATTCGGTCTTGGCGGCTGGCCTCTACCAACCTCTGGCGGACGACGGGAGCAGTGGGCTGTGCGCCCCGGCGGGACTCCCGTCCGACCATGACCGGTCTTCTGCAGTCGATTCAGAAGACAAAGAAAAAACCGTCGCGGACAACTTTTTCTTTGCGCTCTGAAAGCACAAAGGCTGGAGGCGCCCAAACGCCCCCAGCCCGATACCAAAACGCCGCTTACTTGACTTCGACCTTGGCGCCGGCGTCTTCGAGTTGCTTCTTGAGCGCATCGGCGTCGGCCTTCGGAATCGCTTCCTTGACCGGCTTCGGCGCACCGTCGACGAGGTCCTTGGCTTCCTTGAGGCCCAGGCCGGTCACAGCGCGAACAACCTTGATGACTTCAACCTTCTTGTCACCAGCCGCCATCAGGACAACCGTAAACTCGGTCTGCTCTTCCGCGGCCGGAGCGGCAGCGCCGCCTGCCGGGCCGGCAACGGCCAACGACGCGGCGGAAACGCCAAACTTCTCTTCGAACGCCTTGACGAGGTCGTTCAGTTCCATAACCGTCATACCGCCAACGGCTTCGAGGATGTCTTCTTTGGTGATTGCCATTTCAATTCACTCCAAATTTCTTAAATCGTTAGATCGCGAAAACCATCGGCTCAGGCCGCAGCGCCTTCTTCCTCGCGCTTTTTGGCGAGGGCGGCCAGTGCGCCAGCAAAACCGGAAACCGGCGCTTGCATGACACCGAGCAGCTTGGCAAGCAGTTCCTCGCGGCTTGGGATCGACGCCAGCGCTTGCACGCCAGCCTTGTCGAGCACCTTGCCGGCAAAGGCGCCAGCTTTGAGCTTGAGCTTGTCGTTGGTTTTCGCGAAGTCGTTCATCACCTTTGCGGCAGCAACCGGATCTGCTGACATGCTGTACAGCAGCTGCCCGGTCAACTGTTCGGCAAGGCCGGCGAAGGCGGTGTCGGCCACCGCGCGACGCGCCAAGGTGTTTTTCAGCACACGCATGTAAACGCCAGTCTCGCGGGCCTTGGCGCGCAGAGCAGTGAGGTCGCCGACCTCAATGCCGCTGTACTCGGCCACAACGATAGTCTGGACGTTCGCAAGCTGCGCCGACACCTCAGCAACGACGGCTTTCTTGTCGTCGAGATTCAGACCCATGAGGTCTTTCCTCCTATCTAGTCATCATGCGGCGGAAAACTCCGCCGCTCCTTACGGCGACCTCGATCAGGAGTGAAGCCGGTTTGCACCGGCAAAAAATCCTGTTCTGGGTACACCATCTGCGCAGGCTGTTTCCGATTAAGCCTTGGGATCGGAATCCCTCGGCGCCCGCGGTCTTTGACGATCCGGAGTCTTGCGGCTCCGGCCCAAAGCACTTTGGCGACGCTTTCAAGCGCCGCCCTTAAATCTATTACGCCGCGTTAATGCTCGTCGGCTCGACACGCACGCCAACACCCATCGTGCTCGACAGGGCAACCTTGCGGATGTACTGCCCCTTGGCCGCAGCCGGCTTCGCCTTGACCAGCGCGTCGATCAAAGCGCCGAGGTTCTGCTGCAACGCGGCGGGTGCAAACGAGGCCCGGCCGATCGTGGCATGGATGATGCCCGCCTTGTCGGTACGGTATTGCACCTGACCCGCTTTGGCGTTTTTGACCGCGGTCGTCACATCCATCGTGACCGTGCCGACTTTCGGGTTCGGCATCAGACCCCGCGGACCAAGAATTTGACCCAGGGCGCCAACGACACGCATGGCATCCGGCGTTGCGATGCACAGATCGAAATCGATCGTACCACCCTTGACTTGCTCGGCCAGATCATCGAAACCGACGACATCGGCGCCCGCGGCGCGCGCTTCTTCAGCCTTCGGACCTTGCGCGAAAACCGCGACACGCACGCTCTTACCCGTGCCAGCAGGCAGCACAACCGAGCCGCGGACGAGTTGATCGGATTTCTTGGCATCGATACCAAGATTGACGGCAACATCGACCGATTCATCGAACTTCGCCGCCGCGCATTCCTTAACCAGCGTCAATGCCTCGCCGAGCGGATAGGCACGGTTACGGTCGACCTTGGCGCGCAGCGCCTGTACACGTTTGGATTGCTTTGCCATCTCAGAGCCCCTCCACCGTGATGCCCATGCTGCGAGCAGAACCGGCAATCGTACGCGCAGCGGCGTCCAGATCGGCGGCGGTCAGATCTTTCATTTTGGCTTTGGCGATTTCTTCGCACTGCGCCTTGGTGATCTTGCCAACCTTGTCGGTATGCGGCTTGGAAGAACCCTTCTGAAGCCCCGCCGCCTTCTTAATCAGGATCGTCGCCGGCGGCGTCTTCATGATGAAGGTGAAGGACTTGTCCGCGAAGGCGGTGATCACAACCGGAATCGGCAGGCCCGGCTCCAAGCCCTGTGTCTGGGCATTGAAGGCCTTGCAGAATTCCATGATGTTCAGACCGCGCTGACCGAGGGCGGGACCGATTGGGGGCGACGGATTCGCCTTGCCGGCCGGCACTTGCAGCTTGATATAGCCGATGATTTTCTTGGCCATGATGGCTCCTATGATGAGTGAAAGCGCGCGTTCAAAATCGTCCTGCGATTCCTACTAACGCTCCTCAATTGCCTGGCTCTCGCCACGCGAGAAATCCGCACACGGGCGGATTTCGTTTTTTAAACCTTTTCGACTTGGCCAAACTCAAGCTCAACCGGCGTTGCCCGGCCAAAAATCGTGACGGACACTTGGAGCCGGCTTTTCTCGTAATTCACCGACTCCACTGTTCCATTGAAATCGGTGAAAGGTCCTTCTTTGACCCGGACCATTTCGCCAACTTCGAAGAGTATTTTGGGTTTTGGTTTCTCGACGCCTTCCTGCATTTGTTGCAGAATTTTTTCGACCTCTTTAGGCGAAATCGGCGTCGGCTTGGTTGCCGTGCCCCCGACGAACCCAGTCACTTTCGGCGTGCTCTTGACCAAGTGCCACGACTCGTCGTCCATATCCATTTCGACGAGCACGTAGCCGGGGAAAAACTTGCGCTCAGTCGTCATTTTCTGACCGTTGCGCATTTCCATGACTTCTTCGACCGGCACCAGGATCTGTCCAAACTTGTCCTGCATGCCTGCACGCGCAATCCGCTCTGTCAGGGCGCGCAGCACCGACTTCTCAAAGCCGGAATAAGCGTGAACAACGTACCAGCGTTTGCTCATTATCTTTTCCAGCCAAGAACCACATCGTAAAGCGCCCATTCCATGGTTTTATCGCTCACCCACAGAAACAGCGCCATGATGACAACGAATGCGAAAACGATCCCCGTCGTCTGCAAAGTTTCCTTACGCGTCGGCCAGACAACTTTTTTCGCCTCGACCCAAGCCTCGCCGGCGAACACGACAAACTCGCGCCCAGAGGCTGTAGCGTAGGCAACCGCTGCGCCCGCGAGAATGCCCGCCACGACGGCGAGCACTCGCAGCACAAGCACCTGCTCAGACAGTAGATAGAAACCAGCCACGCCAGCAGCCACGAGGAGCAGCGCCAGCGCGAACTTTATTTTGTCAGCCATGGGGTTGTAATTACCCGAAACGGAGTTTGGCAGGGGCAGAGGGAATCGAACCCCCAACCTTCGGTTTTGGAGACCGACGCTCTGCCAATTGAGCTATGCCCCTGCAGCAGAGACCGTGACATCTTTCGATGCCACTAAGCAGCCCGGAGGTTGGTCCGGGCCGCCCCTAAAACAATTACTCGATCACTTTAGCGACGACGCCCGCGCCCACGGTGCGGCCGCCCTCGCGAATGGCGAAGCGCAGTCCTTCTTCCATGGCGATCGGGGCAATCAGCTTGACCGTCATCTGGATGTTGT
>Ga0123357_10005089_pt1 | contig 15663 bp, 11 predicted proteins | sample TergutEmb28metaG_FD_89873 | JGI IMG/M metagenome (GOLD analysis project Ga0123357, IMG submission 89873) | Embiratermes neotenicus P4 segment gut microbial communities from Petit-Saut dam, French Guiana - Emb289 P4 | ecosystem: Host-associated > Arthropoda: Insects > Digestive system > Gut ... | reverse complement strand
TGTGACCCGGACGACGTCGACTTTGTGATCCCCGCCAATGACGACGCGATCCGCTCGATCCGCTTGATCACGGCCGCTATCGCTGACGCGGTGATTGAGGCGAACCAGGGTGAAAGCTTTGCCATGGCTCCGGCGCGGGACGACGATTTTGACGCGCCTGTTTCAGTGGAGGCTTTCGCCGCCGATGGTAAGGACGCGGCGGATGCGGACAATCAGGAAGCTGAAGCCGGGGCGGATGGAACAGATGAATATAGCGATGATTATTTGAATTATGAGTTTTCGGAAGACGCCATAGATATGGATGAAGAAGAACCCGAAGACGATGATTTTTAAGGAAGGAGAATGATATGGAAATCACAGCAAGCGCTGTAAAAGAATTGAGGGAGCGCACGGGCGCGGGGATGCTTGACTGCAAAAATGTACTCGTAGAGACGAATGGCGATATCGAGAAAGCGATTGACGTCCTGCGCGAAAAGGGGCTCGCTAAGGCCGCGAAGAAATCCGGCAGAATAGCCGCGGAGGGTTTGGTGCGCGTGGTGATATCCGGCCAAGGACATAAAGCGGGTATCATAGAGGTCAATATAGAGACGGATTTTGCGTCAAAGAACGCGGATTTCGTAAAGTTCGTCGACACTTTGGCCGCGCAGACGCTGACTACGGGCGCGGCGGACATCGAGGCGTTTCTGACCGACAAGTACGGCGACACGGACGAAACAGTGCAGGACAAATTGACCAATTTCATAGCGACTATAGGGGAGAACGTCTCGATTCGCCGTTTCCAGGTGTTTGAAGAAACAGGCGTAGTATATGTCGGATACCTTCACCTCGGCGGCAAGATCGGCGTGATCACGGGGCTCAGGACGGAAGCGCCTGTGAGCGAAGTGGAGACAATCGGTAAAGATATCGCTATGCAGATAGCGTCGATGAACCCACTTTTCATAGACGAGAGCGGCGTGGACCCGGCCTACATCGAAAAGGAAAAGGATATCCTGATTAAGCAGGCGCTTTCCGAAGGAAAACCCGAGGACATAGTTGAAAAGATGGTCATGGGCCGGCTGAAGAAAGAACTGAAAGAGACATGCCTGCTTGAGCAAAAATTCGTCAAGAACAGCGAGCTCACGGTAGCCCAGTATGTGTCGGACGGCGCGAAAGCAATAGGGAAAGACCTGGAAGTTGTAGCAATGATCCGATATGAGGTCGGTGAAGGGATCGAAAAGAAAGAAGAAAACTTCGCCGAAGAAGTCGCGAAACAAATGAATCTTTGATGGAGCGCCCCGCGAACGCCTCGCAGAAATGCGGGGCGTTTTAATAAGTGGGATTATTGTTTAAATATTACATGGTGAAATCTTGTATTATTTACGATTTTTTAGTGCGGAACCAGAAAAAACGTTGACGTAACGCCTGCGCTCGGATAGACTAATATTAACCTTGAAGAAAGTTGGTAATGTTTTAACAGTATGGCGAATTATGGTCGATATGATAATTTTACATCCGAGCTGCGCGGGAAAGCGTTCTCGGATAATGCCGCGGCCGGATCTTCAGCTTTGAACACGGTCGGGCGTCCGAATCAACGGATCACGCCGCTTGCCAAGCGCATAGCGGCGGAAAAGGGGATAGACATTGCGTCTGTACAGGGGAGCGGGCCATCGGGCAGGATATATACGTCCGATTTGAAGAATGAGCAGGCTGCTTCGGTTTTTACAAATGACGCGGACGTCATTTCGTTTTCAAATATCATTGCTGCGAGGAGGGAAGCCGAAAGGGCCGCTCCGATTGCGGAGGTGAGCCCAAAAAGCGTCGGGTTCGAGGAGCCGGAATTCCTGCAGCATGAATACTCCGTTCCGGGGGCGGCGCCGGAAGAGCCCGCAAAAGAGCGAATGGCATATGAGCCGGGGGCGTGGGCGCGCGATCCCGGAGCGCAGGGTTTCCGGGAAGCAGTGGAAAAGGAGCGCAAAGCGTATGATCCGGGGCCGTGGGCGCGTGATACCGGAGCGCAGAGCTTCCGGGAAGCAACGGACGAAGATCGTAGTACATATGCCGATGGGCGCAAAGCGTATGATCCGGGGGCGTGGGCTAGTGATACCGGAGCGCAGAGCTTCCGGGAAGCAGCGGATGAAGGACGTAAGGCGTATGAGCCGGGGACGTGGGCGCGCGATACCGGAGCGAAGAGCTTCCGGGAAGAATCGGATGATGGGCGCAAAGCGTACGAGCCGGGGGCGTGGCCGAGTGATCAGAAAGCGCAGGGCTTCCCTGACGATGAAGACGCAAGAGTGAAAAAGCCAGGATCGTGGGAACGCGGAAATGAAGCGTATATTTCGCAAGCTGACGAAGAGCGTCGAGCGTACGAGCCGGGGGCGTGGCCGAGTGATCCAAAAGCGCAGGGCTTGCCGGATGATGAAGACGCAAGAGTGAAAAAGCCCGGATCGTGGGAACGCGGAAATGAAGCGTATATTTCGCAAGCTGACGAAGAGCGTCGAGCGTACGAACCGGGGGCGTGGCCGCGCGATACGGTAGCGCAGGGTTTCCCGAGCGATGAAGACGCAAGAGCGAAAAAGCCCGGATCGTGGGAACGCGAAAATGAAGCGTATATTTCGCAAGCTGACGAAGAGCGTCGAGCGTACGAACCGGGGGCATGGCCGCGCGATACGGTAGCGCAGGGTTTCCCGGATGATGAAGACGCAAGAGCGAAAAAGCCCGGATCGTGGGAACGCGGAAATGAAGCGTATATTTCGCAAGCTGACGAAGAGCGCAAGGCATACGAACCTGAACATATATATGAGAAAGAGACAGAAGCGCCGATACCGCAGACCGGAGATGATCTCAAAGCGTATATACTCAGACGGCAAGCGCAGGAGATAGCCGGGCAAGGGATGAATCCGATGATCGCAGCGGCGATTGAGGCTGACGACCACGTTGTCGGCGTTTTGCGTATGAATGACGCAAGACGCGCGGTTGCGTTGCAAACGGCGCAGAGCGCCATGCAGACAGCGGCGGTCACACAGCATATGGAAACAGACGTGACCGAGCTTGTCGCGCTTTACAATCGCGTAAACGAGGGTCGTGGAAGGCCGGATCAAATCCCGCTCACGGCATTTTTCCTGAAAGCCCTGGCGGTTTGCGTCCGCGACGAAGAGCGTTTTCGGTTGCGTCTTTCGGACGCGGGGGACGCTTATCTGATGGTTGAGGGCGCGCATTTGGGGTTGCAGGTGGACGCGGGGGACTCTGTGGCGACGCCTGTAGTACGCGACGTCGATTTGAAATCGCTTGACGAGGTGGCGGAGGACATCATTACGCTCACCGAAAAGGCAAAGAGGGCAAGCCTTTCTGTTGAAAATTCAAGGGGAGGTATCATTACGCTTCTTGATAAAAGCGAAAGCGGCGTTTACGCGTTTACTCCTTTGATCCATCAACCTGAAGCCGCGATACTTGGGATCGGGTCGATATACAAACGGCTGGAAATGACTGAACGGAGCATCGAAAACCGGCAGTATGTCATGCAATCGCTTACATTCGATCACCGCGTTCTGAATGGGACGGAAGCTGATAGATTTCAACGGCGATTTAAGACGGTTCTTGAAAACCCACAGTCGCTTATCGTTTAGACAATATCAGGAGGGGCAATGGCTAACGAATTTAGCAATATGTGGGATAGGACAGATACTAAGGACAGCTTTCAGAGGAACACACAAAACATGAATTTCGCTTTTGCCGACACGGAAACGTCGGAGGAAGCGGATTTGATACCGGATGAAGAATTCAGCAGCAACGTGGTAAAACCAAAACCGCAAACGACGGGTTATGAATATGATATAGCCGTGATTGGCAGCGGCCCCGCGGGATATACGGCCGCGGTGAACGCGTCTCAACTGGGCGCCAAAGTCATCATGTTTGAAAAGGAAGCGCTGGGCGGGTTGTGGCTGAATTCGGGATGCGTCCCCGCGAAAATCTATTTGAAATCCGCTGATACTCTGCGCTCTGTCAAGTCAGCCTCGGAATGCGGGGTCACAGGAGGCTCGGGAGTATCCATAGATATGCCGGGCTTGCTTTCTTACAAAAATAGCATCGTATCGAAACTGACGTCCTACGCGGCGCGGCTTTTGCGTTCATGCCGGGTTCGCGTTGAAGCCGGGGAAGCCAGTTTGAAGAGCGCGCATGAGATAGTCTGCCGAGGCCGGATATACCGCGTTTCAAAGATCATCCTTTGCGGCGGCAGCAGGATTGACCGCTCTGTGATTCCGGGCTCGTCGCACAAGGGCGTATGGGGCAACGAAGACGTCTTTAAAGCTACCGAGATACCTTCGAGGCTTGTCGTGCTCAGCGACAACAATGAGGGCTGTGAAATCGCCGCGACCTTCGCCGCGTTTGGCAGCAATGTGATGCTGATCGGCATGGGGCAGCGGCTTTTGTCGGATTGGGATACGCAGGTTGCCGAAGCTGTCGGGAAAGCGCTTTCGGAAGCGGGGGTCAAGGTACATACGGGGATTTCGGTCAAGGAGATCACCGACAGGAACGGCAGCCCTTATATCATCACGGAACGCGGAGGGGTGCTTTGCGACAAATTGCTGATAGCGACCGCCCGGAAACCGAACCTTTCCTTTCTTGGGTTGCTGACGGACGATATCAAAACCAAAAATGGCGCGATTTCCGTAAACGAGTATATGGAAACGAGCGTCCCCGGGATTTATGCCGTCGGCGATATCACGGGACAAAATTCCCAGACACAGGCTATATACAAAATGGCAAAAGCGGCGGCTGAAAACGCCATGGGAGGGAAACAGGAGGTCAGCTTTATGACCGAACCCGTGGAGATCAAGACGACGCTCGAAGCCGCTTATGTCGGGCTGACGGAAGAAAAGGCGCGGGAAATTTATGGCGACGGGCTGATCACGGGGTTTTGCCCGCTTTCGGCGAATGTGAGAGCCATACTTTCCGGGACAACAAGCGGGTTTGTAAAGGTATTGGCCGGCCGGAGGCATGGCGAAATCTACGGTGTACACATTGTCGGCGCGGACGCGTCGGAAATGATCGCGGAGCCGGCGGCGCTCATGCAAATGGAAGTGACAATCCACGAAGTGGCTTCCGATATCATCCACGCGCACCCGACTTATTCAGAAGCATTCGCGGAGGCTTGCGCGGACGCGCTCGGGAAAAGCCTCCATCTATTCAAGACAGGCTAGAGCCTGGTTTTCAAGAGGATATTTGAAATGACGCCGAAATACAAAAGGATAATTTTAAAGATAAGCGGTGAGGCGCTTGCTGGCGAAGGGCGATTCGGGCTGGACGACGAGACGCTGGGCGCGGTGGCCGCGGAAGTACGGGAGATCGTGGAACTCGGCGTCCAGACAAGCGTCGTGGTCGGCGGCGGCAACTTTTGGAGGGGGCGCACGAGCGACCATATGGATCGCGCGACCGCGGACTATATGGGCATGCTGGCAACGGTCATCAACGCGCTCGCGCTGCAATCCGCGTTTGAAAACGCGGGGCTCTCTACGAGGGTGCAAACAGCCATAGAAATGCGCGAGATCGCGGAGCCGTATATCAGGAGAAAAGCGATAGCCGAGATGAACCACGGCGACGTCGTCATTTTCGCGGCCGGTACAGGAAACCCATTTTTCTCAACCGACACTACGGCGGCGCTTCGGGCGGCTGAAATAGAGGCGGACGTGATATTGCTCGCGAAACGTATCGATGCGGTGTACTCGGACGATCCTGAGAAAAACCCGAACGCTGTGCGTTATACCAGGATCACGCACCAGGAAATCCTCGAAAAGGATTTGAAAGTCATGGACAGCACCGCCGCGTCGCTATGCCGGGACAACGGGATCCCGGTGCATTTGTTTGCCATAAGGGAAAAAGGTAATATGATGAAGGCTGTGCTTGGCGAAGAAATAGGCACGTTGATCACCTAGGAGGTGCATGATGGAACCGAACGAAAAAGATATCGTTGAATCATTTGATGAAAAAGTCGAAAAAAGCCTCACCTTTCTCAGGGAAAACCTGAATACCGTACGCGCGGGGCGCGCAAACCCGGCGCTCCTTGACAGGGTTACCGTGGATTACTACGGGACGCCGACGCCGCTAAAGGCGGTTGCGAATATCTCTGTGCCGGATCCCCGGTCGCTGATCGTAGCACCCTTTGACCCCAAATCGCTGATGGAGATTGAAAAAGCCATAAATATCGCGAACATCGGCATCAATCCGTCGAATGACGGCAGGATCATACGGCTGCAGATACCCTCGCTTACGGAGGAAAGGCGCAAAGATCTCACCAAGCTGGTGCGGAAATACGGGGAAGAATCAAAAGTCGCTGTGCGCAATGAACGCCGCGACGCAAATGAGCAATTGAAAAAACAGGAGAAGGACGGCGACCTGACGGAAGACGATCTCAAAACCGAAGAGAAACGGATCCAAAAGGCGACCGACGACGCAATTTCGGAAATCGATAAAATCATCGAGAAAAAAGAAGCCGATATCATGGAGGTCTAAAAGTTTGAGCGCTGAACTGCCGGAACATGTTGCTATCATTATGGATGGAAACGGCAGATGGGCCGAACGCCGCGGGCTTCCCAAGTATAGGGGGCACGAGGCAGGTATGGACGCGATGATCGAAATCGTAAGGCACGCATCCGATCTTGGCATAGGGCATCTGACCGTATACGCGTTTTCAACGGAAAACTGGAAGCGCAGCGAAGAGGAAGTGAAGGGGATTTTTCAGCTTTTGCTGATTTACGTGAACCGTGAGCTCGAAGAACTCCACCGAAACAATGTGAAAGTAGACGTTTTTGGCGATTGGGGGCCGTTTTCGGGGACGGTGAGGGAGGCTCTGAACAGGACGATCAGGAAAACCTCAGGGAACACGGGGTTGCGCTTCCATATCTGCCTCAATTACGGCAGCAGGGCGGAGATACTTCGCGCGGCCGCAACGCTGGCGGAGAAAGCGGAGAAAGAGGGAACAAAAGCGGAATTCACCGAAGCGGAATTTTCCGCCTGCCTGTACTCGGCGGGCGTCCCGGATCCCGACCTGCTCATCAGGCCGGGCGGCGAAAAGCGCGTTTCAAATTTTTTGCTTTGGCAGACCGCGTACAGCGAACTTGTATTTTCGGATATTCTGTGGCCGGACTATGGGCCGGGCGACTTTGACGAGGCAATTGAGGAATACAGGTCGCGCAAAAGGAGGTTTGGAGGCAGGAGTTGAAAACCAGGGCGAAATCCGCGCTAATCATGGCGCCACTCCTCATAATTGTATTTCTCGGGGGATATTTTTTGCTTGCCGGGGTATTCGCGCTGACCGCTTTGGCGCTTCGCGAGTTCTCTTCCGCGTTCGGTGAAAAGCGGCCGGCGGCCTGGGTCTTTTGGTCAAGCCTCGGACTGCTCTATGGAGCGTTTTTGTGGCTGTCGCTCAAATATTCCTGTCTTGACTCTACAAACGCTATCATTGGCCTCACCCGGCAGAATTTTCTTCAGCTCCTGCCGTTTTGGGTATTTGTCTCCGTGTCGCTTTGCCTGCTCTCGATGTTCGCGATGGAAAAACGGGGTTTGCTTCAGGGCATGGCGAGTGTCGCCGGCGTATTCTATATCATCTTTTTCGCGTTCCACCTGGTGCTCGTCGATAATTATTACGCGATTCCGCTCCATGCGGGCCCCTTGCAGTTTTCCGGGTTTCATACATATGTGTGGATAGTCATGCTGTCGGCTTTCGGTACGGATGTTTTCGCGTATTTCACAGGTATGGCGCTTGGAAAACACAAGCTCTGCCCGTCGATCAGCCCGAAAAAGACTGTAGAAGGGTCTGTCGGCGGAGTTTGCGGCAGCGTCCTGCTATGCGGCCTCTTCAGTTGGCTTTTCATGCCTACGGAGTTTTGGGTATGTATAGCCATAGGTATCGCGGGAGGGGTGTTCTCGCAGCTGGGCGACCTGACGGCTTCCGCGATGAAACGCAAGATAGGCATCAAGGATTGGGGGACGTTGATACCCGGGCATGGCGGATTGCTTGACCGTGTCGACAGTATGCTGTTCGTGGCCCCGCTCGTTTATTATATGTTGCAGTTTAAAGATTATTTAAATCTATAAGGTATAATTGTTGATATGAAAAAGGTTGCGATTCTCGGCTCGACCGGCTCCATAGGCACACAGGCGCTTTCGGTCATATCCTCAAACCCGCGCAGGGTGAAAGCTACACTTTTGTCCTGCAATAGCCGGATAGATGTGCTTCGAAGCCAGATCTGGCGGTTTCGGCCGGACGCGGTTGTCGTTGACCGCAAAGAAGACGCAGATGTGCTGAGGCGCGAATATCATGATCTGAAAGTCTTTTCGGGCCCGGAAGGGCTGGAGGAAGCCGCGGCTACGCTCGACTACGATGTGCTGCTGAACGCGCTCGTCGGTATCGCCGGGCTCCGGCCCACACTCGCGGCGATCAAGCGGGGCGGCGTCACCATCGCCCTTGCCAATAAGGAGACGCTCGTGACCGGCGGCCGGCTTGTAATGGAGGCGGCGGGAAAGGCAGGGGTTCCGGTCGTGCCGGTAGACAGCGAGCACAGCGCTATTTTCCAATGTCTCGTGGGCAACCAGGACAACCCGATACGCCGTATCATATTGACGGCCTCGGGAGGCCCTTTCAGGGGGTATGACCGGGCACGGCTTGAATCTGTAACGCTCGGTGACGCGCTCATCCATCCTACCTGGCGTATGGGGCGCAAAATCACGATAGATTCGGCGACGCTCATAAACAAAGGGTTTGAGGTCATAGAAGCGAAATGGCTTTTTGATGTGGACGCGAGCAGTATCGAGGTCGCGATACACCCTCAGAGCATAGTGCACTCATTGGTTGAGTTTGAGGACGGGGCGCTGCTCGCCCAGCTCGGCGTGTCCGATATGAAAGCGCCGATCTCCTATGCGCTTTCATGGCCCGACCGCTGGGCTACAGATTCCAGGGCCTTGGATCTGATCGGGACGCGGTCCCTCTTTTTCGAGGAACCCGCGGGAGAGGCGCGCCGGAGCCTGGATATGGCGTACCGTGTGCTGCGCGAAATGCAGGAAACAGAGCGGGACAGCAGCGCGGTCGTGCTGAACAGCGCGGACGAAGCCCTGGTGGAACTGTTTCTGGATGGGAAGATCCCGTTTGTAGCTATACTTGATACCATCGTTGCCATTTTGGACAAACATGTATCCCGCAAAATCGAAAGCATTGAAGATATCATGGACGTTGACCTTGAGGCGCGCGCGGCTGTACGTGAAAAATTTAGAGGGTTGACATAAAATAGAATTATGACATTTGTATACGCAATAATAATATTGTTACTTTTGATCTTCGTGCACGAGACCGGCCATTTCCTCACGGCAAAATTGACCGGTATCAGGGTCAATGAGTTCGCGCTTGGCATGGGGCCAAAGCTTATCAGTTTTGAGCGCGGCGAAACGAAATATTCTTTCAGGGCCATCCCAGTGGGCGGGTACTGCGCCATGGAGGGCGAAGACACGGATTCGGAAGACCTGAGGGCGTTCGGCAACAAGCCTGCAAGCGCGCGGGCGCTCGTACTCTTTGCGGGCTCATTGATGAATTTCCTGCTTGCCATCATCCTGCTGTCGATGGTGATTTTTTCAATCGGCTTGCCCACCCTCGTCCTTTCAGACGTACTCGAACAGTCGCCGGCCTATGAGGATGGACTGAGGCCGGGGGACGAGCTTTTGTCTATCAACGGCCAGGACGTAACAGCCTGGGGCGATATTTCGCCTATCATCAACGATATTGCGGCGAAAAGCCCAGGCGACAATCCGCAATTAACGCTGGACGTTGTGCGGGACGGGGCCGAAATGACGATCACGACGCATTTCTACAAAGACGACAGCGGGAATATGAAACTCGGTATCTCGCCTGCGATGACGCGGACTCCGGCTTTCTTTTTCCAATCCTTCGGCTATGGCGCGCAGGCTACGGTCGGGATGGGGCAGATGATGTATGGGGTGCTGGGGCAATTGTTTTCCGGGCAGGCCGGCATTGACCAGCTTACGGGGCCGGTCGGCATCGTCGTGACTGTCGGCGAGACCGCGCGGTACGGTTTTGTGTATTTGGTCCAGCTTACGGCGCTCATCAGCCTCAATCTGGGTATCGTGAACCTGTTGCCGTTCCCGGCGCTGGACGGCGGCAGACTGGTATTTTTGTTGATACGCAAGATCACAGGCAAGAAAATCACAAACGAAATAGAAAGCCGGGTGCACCTTGTCGGGATACTTGTGCTCTTTGCGTTCATGGCTATCATCACATTCCAGGACATCGACCGCTTTTTCATAAAGTGACTTGCTTTATGAAGCCCCGGCGGTAATATTGATATACCATTGATATGATAAATACTAAGAATTATGGACAAGAAAATGATCATGAGGACTGAAACCAGACGCGTATATTGCGGCGGCGTACCAATCGGGGGCGGCGCTCCTATACCGATACAATCGATGACAAACACCTTTACGGAGGATATACCGGCCACGACGGCCCAAATCAGGGAACTGGCGGCGGCGGGCGTTGATATCGTGCGCTGCGCTGTGCCTTCGCTGAAAGCCGCGCTGGCGCTGGTTGAGATCAGGAAGCAGCTTGAAGGATCCGGAGTTTTCGTCCCTTTGGTGGCGGACGTCCATTTTGATTACAGGATCGCGCTCGCGGCCGTAAAGGCGGGCGTGGACAAGCTTCGCATCAATCCCGGGAATATCGGCAAGGCGGACCGCGTCAAAGCTGTCGTGGACGCGGCAGGGGCGGCGGGCATTCCCATACGCATCGGTGTGAACAGCGGTTCGCTCGAAGAGGACTTACAGGAACTATACAAAAGCAGGCCGGCCGAGGCGCTTGCCGAGAGCGCGCTGCGCAATATCAGCCTCGTACTCGGAATGGGGTTTGAAGACCTTGTCGTATCTGTCAAATCGTCGGACGTGATCGTCAATACGGAAGCACACAAGCTGCTGGCGGCGGGGACAAACCTGCCTCTGCATATAGGGATCACCGAAGCGGGGTTCGGCAGGGCGGCGATAGTCAAATCCGCTTCCGGGATCGGGGCGCTGCTCGCGTCCGGGCTGGGGGACACGGTCCGCGTGTCGCTGACAGGGAATCCGGTCCAGGAGGTCGCGGCGGCGAGGGATATTTTGCGGTCGGTGAACCTGCTGCCGGGCCAGATCTCGCTGGTTTCGTGCCCGACATGCGGGCGCTGCCGAGTAGGCCTCGAAGCTGTATGCAAGGACGCCTCAAAGGCTTTGGACAAGGCGGAGCGAAGCCGGATAGCTGCGGCGCGAAAATTGAGGCGGCAGGGCCCCGCGGAGGGCGAAAGCGCCGAGGCGTTTTTGTCCAGGCTTGAGGCTGTGGAGCGTCCCCTCACCGTGGCCATCATGGGCTGCGCGGTCAACGGGCCCGGCGAAGCCTCCAATGCCGATCTCGGCGTGGCTTGCGGCGTTTACGGCGGGCTTTATTTCGAGAAGGGGCGACAGGGCGATATGATACCCCTCGAAAAAATCGCGCAAACGCTGTACAACGCGGTAATGCCTTTGTGCGGGTAATATAAAATCAGAGCCTTTTCTTATCAATCGTCAATTGAGGACGGGAATCTCGCGCTTGCCCTTGCGTCGGCGCTGACGCCCTCGGGGATTGTAAGTGACCCGAGCTTTTTTCGGGGATTCGTGAGCTGTCCGCAGACGTTGGCGCGTGGGTTTCTGGTACTCGCGGACGTGACATCTACGCGCTATTTCAACTATACACCGGTCGCTCAACGCGATCCCGTTTTGTCCGCCCAGGGCGACAGGCTTCGGGCGGAGTGTTTTTCCGCGTGTAACGGCGTCTACGCGCGGCTGGATCTGCTCGGGCCCGGGTTCGATGGGAGGATCGGACGTGGAACGACGAATGTGGATATAGGAATGGAGCTGAGGGCGGCGTTGGCACAGATCAAACAAAACGATAAGCTTCATGTCGATATAGGCAATGACGGATTCACGGCTTCCCCCATCATCAATGTAAATGAGAAAGTCTCCAGCTTTGAATACAAGGTGCGCGAGCGGCCTGTCGAGATGCCGGACAGGTGGGTGCGCGCTTTGGGAAACGCCGCTGAAATCCATCGCGGCATGAAACCTGTTTTCACTTTGAAGGGCGCGCAGGCCCAGGTGTTTGTCGCCTCTCTGCCGCCGGCCACGGGCAAAAACCAATCCGGCTGGGTGACGCCGACGCCCGCGGGCGCGAAACTGGCGCCGCGACGTGCGCCTGACGCAGCTTATGTGTCCGGACTGCATCGCTTGAGTGCGCTGAAACGCGTGATGACGAATATCAGAGGCATGACTTTCTATATGCCCGCGAACGGGGAGCCTGGGCCGTCCATGATCGAGGTTGAGCTGCAGGATTGCCGTTTGACGCTCAGCCTGACCGCCGAGGCCTGGCAGGGATATTCCGGCGAAGGCGCATTGCTCGCGTCCCTCGCGCGCGAGGATGTGCTGGAAGATGCGGAATCCATAAGTTCGACGCTGGAGTTTGACGCAGCGATTGATGAAAGGCGGCTGGCGCAAAGTTGGAAGCTGAGCGAAGGCAGGGTGCGTGAGGCCTTGGCGCTGCTCGCTGTTTCTGGAAAGCTTGGGTTCGACGCGCACGACCAGGCATATTTCCATCGTGAGCTGCCTGACGATCCTGATCGGGTATTGAAGGACAATCCCCGCCTGGTCGCCGCGCGCAAACTTTTGGACGCTGTGGAAAACACCGGCTGGAACCAGTGGCTTGTCCGTTCAAGCGGGACGGATTACCGGGTTAGCTATGACCCAGAAAAGGGCGCGCAGGAAGCGAAATGCACCTGCACCTGGTATCTGAACCACCAGAACCGGCGCGGCCCCTGCAAGCATATTCTGGCGGTGCAGCTGGCAACGGATTTCGTAAAACACGTGTGATAGGGTGGCAAAAAAATGGCGATATTCTATCAAAAAATCGTGCATAACCGCAAATAAATCACAAAATACAGTGGTGTTACTGCCAGAAAACTATTGCCCGGGCGTGACAATTGTGTAAGAGCTTGATTGTGTAAGAGAGGGAAAGCGATGAACGCAAAACTACAGGAAGCGGTTGCCATTTTTAAAGAACTCGGCTGGGAGGGCGTCACGCCTGAGAATATTTTGGAGTTGCCCTTGGGGACGCCCGAGCAGAAGCGAACGGCGCTCGCGGGGCTGAAAAGCGGGGAATGGAGCGAGTGGATACATGAAGGCAACACATATAAAAGCCGCTCCTGTTTTGATGTTGACGGGAAGAAACTCGCCATGTTTGCCATTCGCGTAGGCGTGGACGCGCAGCGGGCTGTAAGCATCGCTTACTGGACAGATGGAGAAATGCTTGTCTCTGCCATAGCCGAACGCGGCGCGAAATATGCGCTGGACTTTATCAAATATGCCTGCGTTTCCCGCCGAAGAGTAGCCGAACATTCAATGTCGGTGTTTGGCAATGTGGCCGTGAAACTTGTGGACAGGCTGGATCTGGATATCCCGCAGAGTGTGGAGTATATGAAAGACTGGTCGTGGTGCGCGGATATCGCCATGGATCTGAAAGACGAGCCTGCATTGGCGAGCGTCAGCCATTTCCTCAAATTCGACAGGCGAAACACCAGAACGGATTTGCCGGATTTGGAATCGATAAAAGGACGGTTTGAGGAACACATCGTGACCGGAGTTGCTGTGGGTGCGCCGGCAACAGGGTTTTTTGCGTTGGTGTTTCTTGCGGGTGTGAAGCGTGGCTGGCTGTCCCGCGAAAAAGCGATGAATCTGGTTTTCTCCGCATTGGACGCGGCGGTTCGCCCTGGAGACCGCAAGGTCTGGCTTGAAGTATTGGATGAACTTGATATCCGCGACGAGGAACTATGCGCGCGCGCCCAGGCGCTGATTCCGCTGCTGGCGAATGGCGAGTCCGCTGTGATTGAGCGGCTTGCGCCTGTACTTATCACGGGGGTCAATGACAGTTTGCTTTCGGAAGTCCTGATGGCGGCTTTTTCCGCAACGACAAAAAAGACAAAGCAGTTGGTATTGAAATCCGCTCTTGACCGTCCGGGCCCGGAAAACGCGGAAGACCTGGCGCCGTGGCTTTCGATTTTGGCGGGCGACAAGGATAAGTCCGTCGTTTTCCTTGCGGCGAAGCTGACGATGCAATGGGGCGTCAGCGTTCAGGCCTTGCCGGAAGAGCAAGCCGACACGCAGGGGCTTTGGCGGGAGACGCCGCCGTTATGGAAAGTCCCGCCCTTTGAACTCGGCGAGGTTTCGCCCGAAGCGTTGACGGAGCTTGCCGCGGAGCTGGTAAGACGGCCCGAAACGGCCCACGATGTGACGACCGAACGATTTTTGGCCGTGGCAAACGCGGTGGCCTATGAAAATCCCGAGGCGGCGCGCATCAGCCTGCGCGGCCTGCGCTCCGGCAGCCTGTCTCAGTTGCTGGGTTTTATGCTCTGCTGGATAAAGGGCGAGGTACCGCGATGGGGCCTTGATACGGATGAAAAAAGGGGGACGAACGAGCCTTTGGCCGCGCGGGATTGTATTGTCAGCCTCAATCTCGGCAAGCAGCCCTGCCTGCTTTCAACGCCGAGTACAGCCGACCTCTCTGTCAGTGTACAGGATTTGGTTTCCAGGCTTGCGCTCTATAAAAATGAATGCGGGCATTGTCGGATTTCCGGTGCTGAAAAGTATGATCTGGACGCGAGGCTCGCGCTTTATAAAAAAGGTGGCTCGGTTGTACAGGAGGCGGATTTGTTCCTGGCGTTGACGAGGCTTGATGTCGATACAAAAACGGAGGAAGCTGTAAAGGCGCTGAGTACGTTGGACATCCCTGTCGTGCTGCAATCGGGCAAGACAATGCCGGTCACAGCGGGACAGGCCGTGCTGACGTATTTGGACAATCCGTTCATAGAACCTTCTCTGGAGAAGAGTGGACGGTATTGGCGGGGCGATATAGACATTTCGACATCCAAATCTCTTTACGGTTTTCCGAATCGGTTTGACAGCTATCAGCCAGAGCTTTTTTCTGTATTCCCGCGTTGGGGCGACGCGGCCTTGACGCAGGTTCGGTGGGGCAGCGAGGTCTATCATCACAAGGGCCTCATTCTGCGCCAGGTAGCCCGGCGGGCGGAGCCCCTACCTCCCGGCGCGTCGGTCAATTTCCTGGCGGCGCAGCGTTCCTCGACGCCGGATGCGGCGGCGGATTCCATGCTGGCCGTAACAGAGGCCTGGGAACGCGGGCTGCTGCGGCCCGGTGTGGCCGATGTCTCGTTACTCGACTGGAATGCGGGGGAACCCTACAATCTGGCTGCTTTCGCAGCGGCGCTGGACGGCATTGCCCGGGACGGTTTGCTGTCAGTCGTCTGGCCGGTGTTGGACGCGGTCATCGAGAGGTCTTTGAAAGCGCCCCGGCTCCTCGCGGGTACCGCCGAGTTTGCCGAACTTGTCGAGGTATTTTTGTCGGAGACGCAGCTTGCCGTGGAAAAAGGACTCGCCGGCAAAGAAGCGTTCCACTTGCCCGGGATACGCGCACTCGCGCGGCGCGGCGGAACATCGCGGGCCGTATGCGCGGCGCAAAAAGTAGTATGTCTGCTGCCGCCGGAAGACCCCGCATTGCCAAAAGCGGAAGCCTCCGTACCGGTTATGGATCCGCCATTCGACGAGGTGTGGCCCGCGTGT
>Ga0123357_10005087_pt1 | contig 15664 bp, 15 predicted proteins | sample TergutEmb28metaG_FD_89873 | JGI IMG/M metagenome (GOLD analysis project Ga0123357, IMG submission 89873) | Embiratermes neotenicus P4 segment gut microbial communities from Petit-Saut dam, French Guiana - Emb289 P4 | ecosystem: Host-associated > Arthropoda: Insects > Digestive system > Gut ... | reverse complement strand
TATTCTTGATTATTTATGTTCCCATCTGAATGATACCGAAACCGTATTCCCTGCGACTAATTTGACCTGTCTGTTCAAATTGGTGTCATCTTGATTTCCTCTGAGGTCAGGAACTCTGAATCTATTTTTTATGATTGTAACAGAAATTCTGTTACATTTACAAGTTACTAATATAGGTAAATCGCCTTTTTTGGCTATTCCAATTTTGCCAATTTTCTCAACTCATTTAACGCCTCGTTTAGTTGTCCGTCTGACAACTTTTGAGCGTACCCGCGTATCAATTGCCTGCCATTTGGAACGATTAAAATTTCAATCGTTTTTAAGTCCGGTGCAATGATGAATAAATATCCGTCCGCCCGGTTGTCATAAAAAGTATTTTGTTTGTCGCCTTTTAGTTCCTTTGTTTGTGGAGGCTCTCCGTATCCTATTAGCATTTCGCCTATTTTCAGATTATCAAAGTACACGCTGCTAAAATTAATACTGTCCTTGCATTGTAGCCGTGTTTCTGACTTGCTGTTTGGATTACATTTATCATTACGCTGGTAATACATCACAATTTCATTTTTGGCGTTTTTTATTGCTTCCAATGGCTTAAAATAACCGGCTTGTGCTGTTACTACATATCTTGGCGTTTTGCTTACCGTGCCGTCTTTTTTGATGCTTTGGCGTTGCTGTAATTTCAGATAACAACTAAACATGTGTACCTCCTTTCCTTGCTTTGCCGGTAACAACGTAAGTCGCCGCCTCTGTTTCCAATTCATCGACTGTTTTAACTCTGTTTTTCAACATCCATGAATTTAACTCGCTTTTCTCAAAGTAAGTTAGTTTGCCGCCCTGACTTTTGTAGTAAGGTATTTTCTTCTCACAACACATCTTATACAGACGCGATTTTGAAAGCCCTATAAATAAGGCTGCCTCGCTCATTGTAAGGGCTTGTTTTGCTCCTAAAAGTGTCAGGTTTTTAAGTTCCTGAAACTCTGATAAAATTTCTTTTTCCATTGTTTTGAAAATTTTTGATATTTCTAAAAAATGGACTTTTGCAAAAGTCGCTATAACTTTGTAATTACAACGGCAAAGGTAGAAAGCAAAGGAAAAGAAAGACCCCTACATAGGACATACATAGGGGTAACATAGGGGTAATTTTTATCAATTAACTATTTGTCATTTAAAAAAATATCATTAAAAAAATTTTTTGGCATTTCCAAAATTTCATTTATTATTTCATAGCCAACCGGCGGCGTTCCTGTTTTCCTAATATCATTAATTGTCCCTGTTACGCCTGTTATGTTAAAAGTGTTTTCAAATGGTCTTATCTCTCTCTTTTGTCCGTGTTTTTGCTCATACTTTTCACACATACAAACGACAAAATAAGCAAACAACGATTTTGAACCCTCCCATTTTAAAGGCTCTTTAGTAATAATTCCTTTGCATTCCAATGACTTCAAAACCAGACTTGGTATTTTGAATTGTTGAGGTTCTGTTTGTATATTACCGTTATTGGTTATTTTATTTAATGCTTCAACTATGGCATAATCTGTAAAAGTATTTAAAAAGTCTTCAATTAAAATATTTTCACAAAATTTATATTTTTCTTGTGTTATGATTTTTTTATACTCATCTGAATTTAACATTTCTTTTTGCTTTTCAATAGAAAGTGAATCTAAATAAGTATTTAAAAAATCATCCTCTAATTCTCTTATACCTTCATTTAATTTTTCAAACAATTCATCTTCAATATAATATGGAGTTATGCAGGTTGCCAAAAAATCAATGTATGTTTCAATTGTTTTTTCATTGTCCGGTAACATATCTAAAACATTAAATTTGTATGTCCTTATTACACTGTTTAGTAAATATTCACTGTTTTTTATTTTAGTAGTATGCTTTTGGTATAAGTTTTTTAATGTAGTTGTTTTGTCAATTCCTACAAATTCATTTTCTTTTACTTCGCCTTCAATACTAAATTTGGCGTTGTATTCTGCTTGTTCATAAGCATTAAACAGCAATTCAAAAATTATATCTTTTAATTCATTTTCCATACCTCAAAAATATTAATCCGTTAAACCGTCCAATTTATCCACAGCCGCGCGCTGTGCTGCATTAATAACCTTTGCATAAATTTGTGTCGTTCTTATTTCTGAATGTCCCAGATTTTTACTCACTGTTTCAATCGGTACTTCCAAACTCAAAAGCAAGGTTGCATAAGTATGCCGCCCGACGTGAAAATGTATATGTTTGGTTATCCCGGCGGCGTGTGCCCACTGTCTTAACTGTAAATTGATAAATCCGCCGCTTTGCAAGTCAAAAACTTTGTCGTTATCCTTTGAATCGTTCCGTCCCGGCAAATTATTGATTGCCTTTTGTGGTATGGGTAAATATTCCTGCTTATTGGTTTTTTCCTGTACAAAGTTGATAAATACGCCGCCGTTGTTATCCTTTTGCAGCTTGCCCCAAGTCAAATTTGAAACGTCTGAAAATCTTAATCCGGTATAACAGGAAAATAGAAACGCCTGCTTAACGATTAAATTGTAACATGGTGCTGCTTCCAATGCTTTAATCTCATTAATCGTTAAATAACATATTTCTGCTTTATGCTTTGCCGGCTTGCTCTCCGGTTTGATTTGCTTAAATGGATTGACAGTTATAATTTCATCGTTTATTGCAGCATTTATAATAGTCTCAAACATTTTCATGTACCCAAACCGTGTATTTTCATTCAATGGCTTGTTTGCCATACCTCTGTTTAAATTTGTAGCCGTTGTAAGGTAATTCAGAAAGCCGGTGCAATAGGTTTTATCCACTTGCTTAAACGTGGTTTTTATGCCGCTGTACGCTTCAATTTGCCGAGTGAGTGCATTATACCCCTGAAACGCTCCGCGTTCCTTACCGCCCGCTTTTATACGTTTGTGCTCTGCCATTGATTTTATATAATCAATTACATTCACTTTTGAACGAGCGCCGTTGTTTGTAAATCCGTGATCGTTATTTTGCAGTTCTACAATACGCTTTGCCTTTATAGCGTTTGCCAGCCTCAACGTTTGCTCGTTCGTCTGTTTGCTATCCGGCGCGGCTTCCGGAACAATATACAAGTCTTTCAAAAATTCATACTCGTATTTGTTATTGGACTTATTCCAATGTGCTAAATAAATGGATTGATTACCGTTTGCAAGTTTCTTGTACCGGAGTTTGATTGCCTCTTTTGCCTTTGGCGTTTTTTTCTTGTTACTCATATCTGAAATGTTTAAATTTGTTACCGCTGCAAAGGTAAGAACAAACAACGACATAACAAAGGAAAACAACAACTTTTTTAGCTTTTATACATAAATTTATTCAATATGTTTTATATCAATATAATACAGCATTATTTAACACTATTTTAACGCTGTTTTGAATGATTTTTTTATTAAAAACGGGCGAGTGACAAAAAATAAATTGGCAAAGTGACAAACGAGTAACAAAAAATGAACAAATAACAACGTAACAAAAACAAAATAATGTCTCGTTGTTAGTTTTATGATAGGTCGTAATTGACTGTATTTTTGATGTTTTATTTGTTATTATTTGGTTGTTGTTTTCTTTTGGTTTTATAGTGGTTTTTGAGGTTTGCTTTTCAAGAATAAAAGCTAACGCTTTCAATTAATATGTCACTACCGATGAGAGTTTTCTCTCTGTATTTTCTATACCATAAATATATCTGTTAAATAATGCAGCAAAAGTATAAATAAGTTGTCACTTCTGCAAACAAAAAAACGAATGATTTTTTGGAAGTATGAAAAATAAATAAGAGTAGATTCCGAACGAAGCGAGGAATGACACTTACCGCATATCAAATGCTTAGATATGCAATAACAAGCGCTTAATTATTTAAATATTTAACTCATAAACAGGTATTGATAATTTCGGGATGTTTTCGCTTTCGGCAACCTCCCGTATCGTACAGGATGAAAACGAAATCCGAAGTTCGAGTATCGAAGTCAAGCGATTGGTATTCCGTATGTCTAAGGCATTCCGAAGAAATGGGTAGCTATTGCTACTAATTCTTCATTCTCTATTATCCATTCCAAAATTTTTGCTAATTTTGTAGTCATACAAACCGGTATTTTATGAACAGGATTATTTTATTTATTGCTTTATTGGGCTTTACGCAGAATGTGGTTCCACAGGAAAATACGGAAACCCGAAAGGCAATCATTTATCAAATCAATATTCAAACCGAAATAAATACGACTTCCCGTATTTATTTGAGTAATGGCTTGAAGGAAGCGAATGGATTGAATGCCGACGCCATCCTTCTTCACATGAATACGTATGGAGGCACAGTGGTGGATGCCGATTCGATGCGATCGTCTATTTTATATAGTCCGATTCCCGTCTATGTTTTTGTTGACAATAATGCCGCATCGGCCGGCGCTTTGATTGCTATTGCCTGCAAAAAAATCTATATGCGGCGGGGAGCGAACATCGGCGCTGCAACGGTGGTTAGTGGGAATTCGGGTGAGGCGATGCCCGATAAATACCAGTCCTACATGCGATCCATCATTCGTTCGACCGCCGAATCGCATGGAAAAGAAGCGGTTATTAATGGAAAAGATACGATTTTCCGTTGGGTGCGCGATCCGCTTATTGCCGAGGCGATGGTCGATGAACGGATCAATATCCCCAACGTGGTCGATTCCGGTAAAGTATTGACTTTTACAGCACAGGAGGCTTTGAAGTTCGGCTATTGCGACGGAATTGCGGAAAACACAAACGAGGTAATTACCCAATATTTGGGATATGATGATTATAAATTAGTTGAATACAAGCCTACTTTTTTTGATAACCTGAAAGGATTTTTGACGAATCCGGCTTTTCAGGCGATATTGATAATGATTATTATCGGCGGAATTTATTTTGAACTGCAGTCGCCGGGGTTCGGATTTCCGGCTATTGCTGCAATCACCGCTGCTGTCCTTTATTTTACGCCTTTGTATTTAGATGGTCTTGTACAGAATTGGGAAATTATTGTATTTATTGCCGGTATCCTGTTGATTTTATTTGAGATACTTGTCTTTCCGGGGCATGGAGTATCTCTGGCTGCGGGTATTATCCTTGTAGGCGTCGGGCTTGTTTTCGCCTTGCTTGATAATGATTATTTTACATTTGAGCATGTCAGGATGCCTGATGTATCCCGTTCCATTCTAACGGTTTTTTCAGGAATGTTGATGGGAATGATTATCGTGCTGTGGCTTTCCTCGCGAATCGGGGAAAAAGGAATGTTTCGTAAAATAGCTTTAACTACCGATTTAGCAGAGTCTGGAAGCGTAGACCGGGAAGTGCATAATTTAGTGGGAAAAACCGGAAAAGCCATGACCGTGCTTCGTCCTTCAGGAAAAGTAATTATTGATAATGAAGTATATGACGCCGTTTCCAATCAAGGTTTCATTGATTCCGGAACAACGGTGACAGTTGTTAAATTCGAAAATATGCAAGTTTATGTTGAACACCCCCCTGCCCCCTAAAGGGGGAGTAAAGTCCCCTTTAGGGGATTTAGGGGTTAAATTATAATTATTATGGCAGTTGTTGATCGTTTTTTACACTATGTTTCATTCGATACGCAATCGAGCGAAACTTCGGATACTACTCCGAGTACCGACAAACAAGCGCTTTTAGCAAAAGCGCTGAAAGAAGAAGTCGAAGCTATGGGTCTAACGGACATTTCCTTAGACGAACACGCTTATCTTATGGCTACTTTACCCGCCAATACGGACGAGAAAATTCCTGTACTGGGATTTATCGCTCATCTGGATACCAGCCCCGACATGTCGGGTGCTAACGTAAAGCCGCGAATAGTAAAAAAATACGACGGGAAAGATATTGTTTTGAACGAGAGCGAAAACGTTGTCCTCTCGCCAACGATGTTTCCCGAACTGTTAAGTCATACAGGCGAGGATATTATTGTGACCGATGGTACGACGCTTTTGGGAGCCGACGACAAAGCCGGTATAGCCGAAATAATGACGGCAATTCAATACCTGATGGATCATCCTGAAATCAAGCACGGAAAAATCCGCATTGCATTCAATCCCGACGAAGAAATCGGCATGGGCGCATCGAAATTCGATGTGGAAAAATTTGCCTGCGACTGGGCTTATACGCTGGACGGCGGGGAAGTCGGCGAATTGGAATACGAAAATTTCAATGCGGCAAGCGCTAAAATTCATGTAAAAGGTTTGAACGTACATCCGGGATATGCCAAAAACAAAATGGTCAATGCCGGTTTAATCGCCATGCAGTTTGCAGGAATGTTGCCTTCGCACGAACGTCCGGAACATACCGAAGGATACGAAGGATTTTTCCACCTGGCCGGCATGAGCGGAACGGTCGAAGAAGCTACTTTGTCCTATATTATCCGCGACCACGACCCGAACCGCTTTGAACAACGCTTGAAACGGCTTCAGGAAGCAACCGATCACTTGAATAAAGCTTATCCGGAAGGAACCGTTCGTTTGGAAATCAAGCAGCAATACCGCAACATGCGTGAAATCGTAGAGCCGCAAAAACATATTATCGAACTGGCGGAAAGAGCAATGCGTGAAACGGGAATAACTCCAATCGTTCGTCCCATTCGAGGCGGAACCGACGGAGCGCAACTATCGTTCAAAGGATTGCCTTGCCCGAATATTTTTGCAGGCGGGTTGAATTTTCATGGGCGCTATGAATGGATTCCGGTGCAGTCGATGGAAAAGGCGGTAAAAGTGATAGTGAAGATAATCGAATTAAATAAAAAATGAATCTATGAAAAAAACTCCATTCAACAAAATCCACCATGCGCTCGGCGCAAAAATGCTGGAATTTGCCGGTTACGACATGCCTGTTGAATATTCCGGCATCTCGGATGAACACAATACAGTAGTCAATGCAGTCGGCGTATTCGACGTCTCCCACATGGGCGAATTTTGGATTAACGGACCTAAAGCGCAGGCTTTTGTCCAAAAAATAACTTCCAACGACGTGGCAGCCCTGCCGGTCGGAAAAGCGCAATATTCCTGTTTTCCAAACGATCGAGGCGGAATTGTGGACGATTTGCTGGTGTATCACTACGAACCGGAAAAATTCATGCTCGTGGTCAATGCCGCCAATATTGAAAAAGATTGGAATTGGTGCGTGAAAAACAACACCGAAGACGCTGAATTGCAGAATGCTTCCGACAATATAGCACAGTTGGCGATTCAAGGTCCTTTGGCGCTGAAAACGCTGCAAAAACTGACGGAGACTGACTTAACAATCCTGCCGTATTATTCATTTCTAACGGGAAAAATTGCCGGCGTGGACAACGTCATCATTTCCAATACCGGTTATACCGGCTGCGGTGGATTTGAATTGTATTTTTATCCCCAATATGCGGAAAAAATCTGGAATGCTGTTTTTGAAGCCGGAGCTGAATTTGGCATCAAACCTGCCGGACTTGGCGCTCGCGACACGCTACGCTTGGAAGCCGGATTTCCATTGTACGGCAATGAATTGGATGACAATACCTCGCCGCTTCAGGCAGGATTGGGTTGGATCACCAAGTTTACCGAAGGAAATAATTTCATTTCCCGCCCGCTGCTGGAAGCCGAAAAAGCCAAAGGACTTGCGAAGAAATTAGTTGGTTTTGAAATGGTTGGCAAAGGCATTGCCCGTCATGGTTATGAAATTGCCAATGCAGGAGGAGAAATTATCGGTGCAGTAACATCGGGTACCATGTCGCCTTTTTCGCGGAAAGCCATTGGTCTCGGCTATGTAAAGCCGGAATATTCGGCTGTGGACACCTCTGTTTATGTTCGTATCCGGGAGAAAAATATTGAGGCGAAAGTGGTGAAGCCGCCGTTTCGGAAAAAAGCCTGAAAAATATGTTACACAGAGAAACACAGAGAAGGCACAGAGGTTCACAGAGAATTTCTCCGTGCAACTCTGTGTCTTCTCTGTGTCACTCTGCTTTCATCGATAAAATCCGGTCGTTCGTCGAAAATCCGGCGACTTTCGTCGAATAGCTATTGTAGGAACACTGGAATCCTGCTACTTTTGTAACAATTTTGAAAAAAACTTAAAAAACAGTTGTATGAATATGAAAAAAATTGTAGCAGGTATTTTAATCATGATGGTGGGCGCTTTTTTGTTACTCAACAAGATGGATTTTTTTATCCCCGAAGCTTATCATCTCGTTATTTCGTGGCAAACTCTACTTATTGCCGTTGGTATTGTTCTGTTGTTCGACAAACAGCAGGATCATAAAACAGCCGGTCTTGTGTTAGTTGTTGTAGGAGCTTTATTCTTATTTCCTAAGATTTTTCCCTTGTTTACTATGAGCGGTTTTATTATTCCCGTATTAGTCATTGCCGTAGGTATTAGTTTTATTATTAAAGCTACTACCCGGAGGAATGTAAATAAAGATAATGAAACGTGGACAAAGGAATATCCCGAATGGAGCAGGCATTTCGGTGATTTTGAAAAAAACATCACAACAAAAAATGGAGACTATGTACGTAAGGAATATGTTTTTTCCGGCTCAAGAGAAAAATGGACGCAGGGAAAAGTGAAGAATGTGTTTATTGAAGCAACTTTCAGCGGCGTCGAATTAGATTTTACACAAGCCGAATTAGCCGATGATATAAAGGTGGCAGCTTGTATCAGAGTGAAGGCTGTTTTCAGCGGAGTGACCCTTTTCGTGCCGGAAGATTGGAACATCATGGTTCAAAAGACAGGCGCTTTCGGCGGCTTTAACGACCGGCGTCCAAACAAAGTTTTGCAGGCATCTACCGATAAATTAGTTGTCCTTGAATTGGAAGCCGTATTTGGCGGAGGAGAAATCAGATGCTATGAATAATCCGTTTCTGAATACGTTACGATTGCGTCTTATTTACGTCGGTAGTTGGGCGATGATTATCATTGCCCAACTATTGATTCTTTTTTATTACTTTGGAATACCGGCCGGAGAAAGCTCAATCATGAGGATAACGGATTCCATAACCGGTTCTGTTTTGCAAGCCGTATGTATTCTTGGGTTATGGCATCCGGTAAGGTTTTACGGAAATATAAAAAATGGGCCGTTATTTTTGTTATTTCATTTGACCCTGTTTTTACTATCGTGCATCCTTTGGATAGGGTTGAGTTATTGCATTATTCGATACCTTATTCTGCCTAACAGTGGTTTATATACTCCTTATTTTATAGCTGTACTTCCCGTTCGAATCGTAGCCGGCATATTCACCTATATCATTTTCATTTTAGCATACTATCTTTTACAAATCCGCAATGAACTCACTGTGCGGAAATTTTCGGCAGAAGAAAAGACCGTTGCTTCCCTTTCGCCGGCTCCGGTAGAAAAACTTTCCCGAATCATCGTTAAAAAGAACTCGGAATTTCATTGCATTCTTGTCAATCAAATATACTACATTGAGGCGAATGGCGATTATGTCATCATCTATACCGATTCGAGCCGGTACTTGAAAGACCAGACCATGAAATATTGGGAAACGCATCTTCCCGACGAATGTTTTGTACGGATTCACCGTTCGTTTATTGTCAATATCGAAATGATTGCCAAAATAGAATTGTACGAAAAGGAAACGTATAAAGTGCACTTAAAAAACGGCAATACCCTGAAAGCCAGCAGCGCAGGGTATAAATTGTTGAGACAGAAAATGGATGTATAGGGTTGAATAATTGAATAGACTGAATAGACTGAATAACTGATTCAGTTATTCAAATATTAACTTTTTTAACAATTTTTGCAAAAAATTTGTTTTTTATTAATTATTTTTAAACATGAAAAAGATTCTATTTTTATTGACTTTGAGTATCCTTTGTGTAGGTATATCTTTTGCACAGACTCCGAAAATAGGAATTACCGCCGGTTTAAATGTTTCTAATATCACAAGGGATATCGGCGATAATAATTTCAAAGCCGGATTTCAAGCTGGCGTAGTAGCGGATTTCGGTATTACGGATAAATTTTGTATTATACCTGAATTACTCTTTAGCCAACGCGGAGCTAACTATGGCCATTCTTCTTTTATTACGACGCTCAATTATTTACAGTTGCCTATAAATGCCGCTTACAAATTAGATGTCGGAAAGAGCTCTAAAGTATTCGTTTTTGCCGGTACTTATTTTGGTTATGGGCTATCAGGTAATAATAAAGTGGCAATAATTGAATTTGGTCAAAAAGATAATCATTCTGAAAAAGTTACATTCGGTTCAAATGAAAACGATGTAAAAGCATTCGACTTTGGAATTAATGTAGGAGTAGGCTACACATACGAAAAAGTCTTTTTTAAACTTCAATGGAATCTCGGGCTAATGAACTTAAGCAATGTTAGCGGTATTTCCGGAAGAAATACGAATATCGCTGTTTCCGTCGGATATTTCTTTAACGAATAACTGAATAGACTGAATAATTGAATAATTGAATAATAGAATAACTGATTCAGTCTATTCAGTTATTCAGTTATTCAGTTATTCCAGCGTCGTCCGGTTCATAAACGCCACAGTTTTATGTATTTCCTTATACATAATGACATCGTCTTTGATGAAAGGCACTTCTTTCCGATACGCTGCCAAAAAACTTTCCAAAAAAGGAGAAGTTTTTAATGGCCGGCGGAAATCAATTCCTTGAGCGGCATTCATCAACTCAATGGCGTAAATATGATCCAAATTGTTCAATATTCGGAACAATTTGGTTGCCGCATTGGCACCCATACTCACATGGTCTTCCTGTCCGTTGGAGGAAACAATGGAATCGCTGGAAGCCGCATAACAATACATTTTATTCTGACTGACCATGGATGCCGCAGCATACTGTGGAATCATAAATCCCGAATTAACGCCCGGATTCGCAACTAAAAATTCCGGTAGCCCGCGTAATCCCATAATCAATTGCGATACCCGCCGTTCGGAAATATTGCCTAATTCCGCCAAAGCGGTTGCCAGAAAGTCGAAAGCAAGCGCTAACGGTTGTCCATGAAAATTTCCTCCCGAAAGAATCCTGTCTTCGTCGGGAAAGATGGTCGGATTGTCGGTTACCGAATTAATCTCGGTCAATAAAACCTGAGCGACGTAACGTATGGCATCTTTGGTAGCGCCATGCACTTGCGGAATACACCGGAAAGAATATGGATCCTGGATATGCTCTTTTTTTTGAGCTATCAGTTCGCTTCCTTCCAGTAGTTTACGAAATCTTTCGCCGGTTTCGATTTGCCCCGGATGCGGTCGCATCTGCTGGATGCAGTCAAGAAAGGGATCAATCAAACCGTTGAAAGCGTCCAGCGATAAGGCGGCGATCAAATCGGCTTTTTTGGTAAATTCCATGGCTTTGATCAGCGCATACACGCCGTTGGCGCTCATAAACTGCGTGCCGTTCAAAAGAGCCAAGCCTTCTTTACTCATCAATCGAACCGGTTTCCACCCGAATTCCTGCAAGACGCTCATGGCTTCCCGCTTTTTCCCTTGATAATACACATCGCCTGCGCCAATCAACGGAAGAAAAAGGTTGGCAAGCGGGGCTAAATCACCCGAAGCGCCCAGCGAGCCGCGATCGTAAACAATCGGCATGACGTCGTTGTTATACAAGTCCAGAATACGCTGGACTGTAATCACTTGAACGCCGCTATGTCCCAACGAAAGGGCGTGCGCCTTCAGCAGCATCATCAGTTTGATGATGACCGGCGGAATTTCCTCTCCTACACTACAGGCATGGGATTTTACCAAATTCTCCTGCAACAGGCTTAATTGATCGGAAGAAATCGTTCGATTGCACAACGAGCCGAAACCGGTGGTAATGCCGTACATCGGTTCTTCCGAGTCCTGTATTTTTTTGTCGAGATAATCGCGGCATTTCCTGATTCGCTCGACGGCTTCCGGAGCTAAATCCAATTTCAAATTGTTATTGATGATCTTTTCGAGGATTTCAAAGCTCAGCGGGGTGCTTCCTATTTGATAGACGTTGTTCATCTTACAGTATTGTTTTTATCCATTCCAATAAATTGGTTTCTTTTTCGATGACTTCTTTTTCGATGCGATTGGCTTCTTTTGTCAGATTATCAACAAAATCCGCATCTTGGATAGAAGAAAGATTGATCCGCACATTGAGCAGGGCGCCTAAAGCGGCGGTTCGTGCACACATCATGGCTACACAGGCATCGGTTACGGCGTTCCGGTTGCCGGTTCTGGCAACAATACGGATGAAATCCATGACTTTACACGCTTTCTGCGCTACTTGCAACGGGATTTCTGCCGCTATTTTTGTAGCTTCCTGAATTTTCTGCATTCGCGCCGCTTTTTCTTCTTCGGTTTCTTTGGGCAATTGAAATGCCGAGAAAACTGCGTTGTAAGCATCCGAATCTTTGTCAATATCTTGAGCAAAATCGTCCAAGTAAGAATTGAAAACAGCAGCAATTTCCTTCATGTTTTCTTCTACATCGATGTATTTCTTTTTTCCAATGGTCAGTTGAGCAACCATTTGACCCAATGCTGCGCTTAGCGATCCGCACAAGGCAGATACGCTGCCGCCGCCGGGAACCGGATCGTTGCCGGCAGTAACTGATAAAAACTCTTTTACTGGTAATTCGATTAATTGTTTCATAAATGTTCGTTCTCTTTTTCAACATATTCTAACTTGAATACTTCTATTGCATGAATCATTCAGATTAGAAAATGCAAATATAGCGAATATTTTTTATTTGAAGAGAAAGCGGTTCCCGATACAACCTGCGTTCTATATAAAATTCCAAAAGTTAGATCGTAATTTTTGTTTTTCATAAAATAATCGTATTTTTGTAGTAAAAACAGGTATCATGGAACAGGTACGTAAACTTCCCATAGGAATACAAACTTTTGAAACGTTGCGTGAAGAAAATTTTGTCTATGTGGACAAGACAAAATATCTTGTTGATTTAATTGACAGGGGAAATGTTTATTTTCTTGCCCGCCCGCGAAGATTCGGAAAATCGCTGACCATCTCTACTTTCGACGCTTTGTTTTCGGGTAAAAAAGAACTTTTTAAAGGACTTTATGCGGAAGAGTTTTTGAACCGGCCTGATTTTCAGCCAAGTCCGGTTATTCGTTTGGATATGAGCAAGGTGATCACAAATCGCGGATTATTTGAAATAGAGAATGCCATCGTAAAACAAATGAAGGATGTTGCCGGCAATTTGGCAATTACATTAGCAGACAGTCATTTGCCCGGAATTCTGTTTGAAGATTTAATCGTAAATGCTGCAAAAAAATACAATCAAAAAGCAGTTGTCCTGATCGATGAATATGACAGTCCCTATACCGACTTTGTAAACGATCCCGTAATGGCGGAAAAGGTGCGCGATGTATTGCGAAATTTTTATGTGCGAATCAAAGCGAACGATGAATATATCCGTTTTGCCTTCCTCACCGGAATCTCCAAATTTGCTAAATTCGGCGTTTTCTCTACTTTGAACAATTTGAATGATATTTCTCTTAACGAAAAGTATGGAAATATTTGCGGCTATACGGAAAATGAAATCATCCACTGTTTTCCTGATTATCTTGAAGAAACTGCAAATTATATGCAAATTACGATTGAAGAACTGATCGTAAAAATGCGTAATTATTATAACGGTTTTTCATTTGATATTGATGCTAAAGCAAGGCTTTATAATCCATTTTCTACTTTATTGTTTTTTGACAATAAGCGATTTCTAAATTATTGGATTGATACGGGCAAGCCCAAATTCATTGCGGATTATTTGAAAAACAGAAACTTAACAGTTGAGCAGTTTCGTAATTTACCAGTATCGGAAGATTTTGTCAAAAGTCCGGGAGATGTTGATTCAACGCTACCGGAAGGGTTTTTATACCAATCGGGGTATTTGACTTTGCGCCCGGGTACAGTGAGTGATTTATCGCTCGACTATCCTAATACCGAAGTCCTTAATTCCATGTCGAAACTGTTGGCTCAAAATATTTTACCGGAAAATGAATATAATTATTTCCGGAACGATTTGTTAGCTGCGCTGATGTATAAAGATATTGAAAAATTAATCCAAGTACTTAACAGCCTGTTAGCAAGTATTCCTTACGATGATTTTGCAGCGGCTGCACGAAGAAGCATCTCCGATAATAACTATCGAATCAAACCTCAGGAGTGGCTTTACCGATCCACCATTCTTGCATTTCTACGCGGCTGCGGCGTTGCCGTCGTAGCAGAGATGCACACCAACTTGGGACGCGCCGATTTAGTGGTTTCTCACAAAGGCCGGACTTGGGTTATCGAAATAAAAGTGGCTTATGAAGGCGAAAGCCCGGAAGAGAAAGCCGAAGAAGCCCTCCGGCAAATTGCAGATAAAAATTATGCCAAGCCCTATCCCGATGCTATTTGTGCCGGGTTGGCTATTGATGACTCACAAAGGCAGATAATAAATTACTTTGTACAAGAAAAATTCTAAAAACAATGGAAACGAAACGACTAAAATTGCCCATAGGAATACAAACTTTTGAAACGTTACGTGAAGAAAATTTTGTCTATGTGGACAAGACAAAATATCTTGTTGATTTAATTGACAGGGGAAATATTTATTTTCTCGCCCGCCCGCGAAGATTTGGAAAATCGCTGACCATCTCCACTTTCGACGCTTTGTTTTCTGGTAAAAAAGAACTTTTTAAGGGACTTTATGCGGAGGAGTTTTTGAACCGGCCCGATTTTCAGCCAAGCCCCGTTATTTGGTTAGATATGAGTAAGGTAATCACAAATCGAGGAATCATTGAAATAGAGAATGCTATCATGAAACAAATCATGGATATAGCTAACGATCTATCAATAACGTTAACAGACATCCATTTACCCGGAATTCTGTTTGAAGATTTAATCGTAAATGCCGCAAGAAAATACAATCAAAAAGTAGTTGTCCTGATCGATGAATATGACAGTCCCTATACCGATTTTGTAAACGATCCCGCAATGGCAGAAAAGGTGCGCGATGTATTGCGAAATTTTTATGTGCGAATAAAAGCGAACGATAAGTATATACGTTTTGTGTTTATCACCGGAATCTCAAAATTCGCTAAATTGGGCGTTTTTTCTACTTTAAACAACCTGAATGATATTTCTCTTGACGAGAAGTATGGAAATATTTGCGGCTATACGGAAAATGAAATCATTCATTATTTTCCCGATTATCTCGAAGAAGCCGCAAACGACATGCAGATGACGACAGAAGAATTAATCGTGAAAATGCGTAATTATTACAATGGCTTTTCATTTGATGGGGAAGCAAAAACCAGCCTTTACAATCCGTTTTCTACTTTATTATTTCTTGATAAAAAGCGATTTCTAAATTATTGGATTGATACGGGCAAGCCCAAATTCATTGCGGATTATTTGAAAAACAGAAACTTAACAGTTGAACAATTTCGTAATTTACCAGTATCGGAAGATTTTGCCAAAAGTCCGGGAGATGTCGATTCAACGTCTCCGGAAGGATTTTTGTATCAATCGGGGTATTTGACTTTACGTCCGGGGACTATTAATGATTTATCATTCGACTATCCTAATACCGAAGTCCTTAATTCCATGTCGAAACTGCTTTCTCAAAATATTTTAGCGGGTGATGCCTCGTTTTTACAAAACATGTTGTTTATCGCTTTGACTTCCGGTGATGTTAAACAATTGGTT
>Ga0123357_10005086_pt1 | contig 15664 bp, 10 predicted proteins | sample TergutEmb28metaG_FD_89873 | JGI IMG/M metagenome (GOLD analysis project Ga0123357, IMG submission 89873) | Embiratermes neotenicus P4 segment gut microbial communities from Petit-Saut dam, French Guiana - Emb289 P4 | ecosystem: Host-associated > Arthropoda: Insects > Digestive system > Gut ... | reverse complement strand
ATTTTCAATTGCCATTATCTCCCAAACCGTTCAACTTTGGATATAGGTGTTTTGGGTTATATCGGTATAGTATAACATAAGGAACACCCTCCTGAAGTCTGGTCCGTTCCTCCTGTTACACCCTGTGTACAGATGTCTTAAGACCATCGTTTTTGATCCAGAAGGATCAATCCCGTGTGGTGTCTAATGATGTGGTGTTTGTAGGAATGTGTTGGACATGTAGGAGGGTTCATGCTTACAGGTAAATTACAAATTTATACAATATATGTGCATATGCTGGTGTATATAAATGATGTGTACGGTAAGTTTGGCGGTATTCATGGAGAATAAGATAGTACAGTTAAGACAGCTTTGTGTTGTTGCAGAATATTAACAATCAATTGAAACTTTTTCCAGGCACAAGGTGCACTGAACAACTGCGTACTGGGGAACACAACCATCTTTGCTGAGTCTCCAGGGGACAGTGATGTGCACATGATTCTCCAGCACTTGGGTCACGGAGCTCAGCAACAGCCCCCCAGTGGCTCAACTGGAGGTTGGATGCGCGGTGGTTCCAACCCTTCTGTCGGACCTAGTGGTGCCTCCAAGGGTGCTGCACCATCTGACACTTGGGCTGCAGGTGGCAGTCAGTTGTGGAACCCTAACTCGTCGGCTAGTTCAGTGTGGGGCGCAGCCCCTCTGGACACCAGTGGTGACCAACACCGAGCCACCCCTTCCTCTCTCAACTCCTTCCTACCGGGAGACCTCCTTGGGGGTGAGTCCATGTAATGTGGTTGCACTAGGAGATTAGCTAACACCAGTATAATACATAGTACCTAAACGATGTTGCCATTTTGTAAGCCAAAACTCATTGTGATTGTGTCAGGGGACTTAGGCTATGGAGCTCGAAAACTGTACAGCCTTACGGTAAATTGTACCTAGTAATATGTTAAAAACCGTGAGGTAGGCAGATATAGCAAGTGCAATAAGGCAGTTGCAAGCAGCTGCTTGGCTCTGTTGTTCCGGTATCATCTTGGAACATAACAATAATCATAGCAGCAGGTGTGTAAGCAAGTCTGAATTAACGTGGAGGAGGTAATGTGCTTTGCTTTTACTAAACGGGTAATTTTTCATTTGTAGAATATGAATGTTTGTGTTCAAGTTTGTTGAAGAAGTATGGAAGTGGAACAATTCAGACGAGTAACCAGGTGACTGGGTTCGTAAACAATTTTGAAACGGCAAATCACAAAACCCGTCAGACTTCTTACAAACCCCGCAGGCTATGCCAGAAAAGAGTGTTGATCCAAAGCATAAATTTTGGGGGGGAAAAAAAAAGTGACAGTCTCTCGTCAAATGCGCGAGGGGGTGTATCTCCGCACCTGTGATCTCAGCTTCCTATGTAAAAATGGCTGCTTTTTCCTGTTTTAATTATGTCATTTAATAATTAAGTAACTTGGGAAGAGCATGGCATTTTTTAGTATTTCTTAAAAACTAAATCAGACTGCACGCCGAGTATTGAATACAAACACAATATATTGTAAAGTAGATATATGAAATATCTGATGTCCAAAAAGTAACGTGTTCAATTTGTATTTAATAATTTAGAAATCAAAGGATATTTTCATTATGACTCACTTCCATCGTATCACAATGCATCACGAAAATCTTCAGTAGTCAACAACCGGATGAGAAGAGAGAAGGGAGAGTTATCATCATGGGGTTGAGTGAAACTCAAGAGCTTGCGTCCCTGCCGGCCAACATGGAGTCTCAAGTTTACTTTGCGTAAGAAGAGGGATTAAAAACATAATGTATTTTCAACTGTGCTGTGACTTATGAGTGTTTTTTGTTTGTTTCTTTGTTTGTCTTAAAATATGATAATCGAGTAACTTGAACTTGCTTCTCTTGTATAACATGGCTCTCTCCTCAGGCAAGTGAAAATGGTGCAGAGTGTATAGCAATTAACCACCAAACCTGCTTCTCTTGGTAGAGGAGACAAGTTTCAAGCAGGGTTGGTAACAAAAAATGGTTCCAAACACTATATGATTGTAGGATAATTTCCTTTAAATGCCAACTGTAGTGTGTTAAGTCTAATAATGATGTATATCAGAATCATGGTAAATGGGATGTACATTTTGTGCTTAACTGTTACGTTCTTTCCTCTCTTTCTCAGCCAGTCTTGTACCAAATGATGAAGTGAACACAAAATATGTTTTATCTAGTTTTTAAGGATAAGTTAAGTCAGTAGTTTGTAAGGTTTTACGTGAGGTATTTAGAGGATAAGTAAAGAAAAAAAAATTGAAAAAATGATTGAAAAAAATACAACAAAGTGCATTCTCTTAAAAATGTAGCTGACACATGATTACATATACACGACACACACATCAATGAGTTGCTGCATCCTTAAATAAATGTGATATATAATTATCTATAAGTGATCCTGTGCAAACGTGTCAATTTTTGTGTGAACTGCGTCTCTAATAAGGTGGAACGCGTGTTTGTGTGTGTCTCACAAAGTCTGAACGTTGAGAAGGTCACGCAAGAAGAGTGGATTAGTGATACGTACATAACTTTCTTGGCTGTTTTTTCAAAGATAAAGAAATATATAGAGCTATATATTAACACGTACATATTACTATATAAATATATATATATCTATTGTAAGTTTTTTTTTTAAAGAAGAAAAAGAAAGAGTACAAGTGTTCAAGTCAAACTTTTTTTTTTTTGTCTCTTGACAGAAAAACCTCTCTCTCGCATTTTGCTCGGGGTTTTGGTGACATTTTACCGAGTTGGCTTAGGGAGTAGAAGGTTTTTCCCCAATTGATATATTAAAAAATCCAGTCCATCCTTGCCTTGTTTGCTTTTTAATTGTAGTATGCAAGAGGATTTAGAGTGATTGTAATGAGATATCATTTTTCAGGTGGAATTTGTCTCTTGGAAAATACCTCTGTGACCAGACATATTATATATATATATATAAATATATATATATATATATATACACACACACATATGTATATATATTTGCGGTCTTGTGATGCGCTTAAATAAGAATTGTTTATCAGAGTCTGTCTTATGTCTATGTCTATGTCTGTCTTTTCATGTGTGGACAAAATTTAAATAGTATTTGTTATTTTGAAATTTGAATGGTAGGGAAATCAGTAATGTAAAAAATATAACGTAGACTCGTGGCTCAGCTTTATAATCTCTGTGAAGTCAAAAAAACAAGCAGTAGAAATTAGATGACCTTGAACTGAATGAAGTGAAAAAACAGATCATTAATTTTTTGATGAGACGCCAGGTACGTGAAAAGTTCTGACCTGTTAGTATTCCAACCCCCCCCCCCTAAAAAACTTTTCCAGTATTTTATGTTTAAAATGAAAGTGCCACGTATATGTGTGTGCGTGCGTGTATGTATGTAATGTATGAAGTGTGTGTGTGTGTGTAATAATGGGAAATGTGTTCCTTTTTTGAAAAAAAATAAGTGAGAATATGTTATCTTTTTTAGTAATCAAGGAAAATGTGCTATGGAAAACTAAAAAAAAAAGGGAGAGAGATGGGGAGTGTTGTAGATGAAAATGAGCCATATCATTTGTCTAAATATAATTGATAATAAGTAAACTAAGTGACAAAATTGAAATACCTTTTTTTAAAGAAAAAGTTCAAGTAATATTCTTGTGGCATACTAAAAAGTAAAAGGTGAGAGGTTGTGTGTGCATGTGTAGATCAAAATAATGGTTTTTAAATCTGCCAAAATATTAGATGAAATAAACTTGGAACTCTCTATTTCAATAGTTGGTAGTCGTTCGTTACTAATAACAGATTCTGTGTGTGTGTGTGTGTGTGGGTGTGATGAAGCTGTATTGACCAAATCATTTTTGCTCCACAATTTTAGATTTAAAAAAACTACTGAAAAAAAAAACCCCAAAATTCTGAAGGTTGTTTGATATATTGGCCAGCCTTAATGGGGTTTATGATATTTCTTCCAGTGATCTTTGCAAGAATAATGTACATTATTAACTTAACAATTACCAGATTAAACATGAGTATGTATATCTTACTACAAATGTTATTATATAGAGGTTGCTATGTTGGCTTTTTGAATATGTATGTGGGTGTGTTGAAAAAAAGAGCCTTCCAAATGAAATTGTGCATTACTGTGTTAAGTGTATAAAAATGCTGGTTTCTCACGGATTGCTGGGTGTAGTGGGTTTCAAAAAATAGGTTAATCTTAACTGTACAGATAGTTTTTGTGATATAGTGGATAATTGTTTTTGGTGGTATTTTGTAGGAAGGGTTATCCTCATCTGTACATTGCAAAGTTTATATTTGTTTTGATGTATTAGCATTATTTCTGGTCAAACAGAATTACTGTTATTACCGACTGCCCCGTTTTCCTTCGGAATTTAAACGTAGTGAAGCTGGACAAAACGCTGCTCTAGATCTGCCGACGTTACGATTGGCTAGAAGTGAATGTGACTGATAGGGTGGAAGTTCTGTTTCTCCGAGGTCGGCAGTTTCAAAGTCTCTCCGTGATCATGAGTATGTTTTGCGTGCTGGCAGGTAACATAATTCACAAATACTAATAATGGAAGCTCAAAACCAAGGTTACAAGTGTGTCGTTCGTCTCGGCAAGTTCCTGCTATAGGAACGGGCAGTACGAAATCCAGAAACGTGCATCATCATATTTTCAAGTCTGCTTTGATGCACTCTTTCCATGTGCGGTGTATGCGCGTCTGTAGATGCATACGTACATATTTTTTCCCTGATAAAAGTAATTCTTCTTGAACAGTTTTTTTTTTTTTTTTCACATCATGGTTTGGGATGACTGTAATATTATATACTTGACAGTTCAAAGCTTTTCTGTTGGATTCTTGCATGGTTTGATTGGTATAAAACATGTGAAAACTAAGTCAGGATGTATATATATATTCTGTCAGAATTTATATTATAGGATAGAACTGTGTGGTGTAATTTTTTGTTTTAAGATTACCATATAACAATAGTAATCAGAATACATCATGATGGTGAATAGCACTATAATTGTAGTAGTATGAGACATGTTTGTAGAGATATGTATCAGTTTATATATATAGATACATGCATATATATATATATCTATATATATAAAACATTGTATTGTACTACTGAGATATTCAGCCAGGTTGGATACCAATCCTGCAATTGAATTGTTGCGCAGCAGAAACTGTTATCAAAAAGTTTTGTTGTTCTTGATGGCATCCATAGTGAATGCCATTTGGGTTTTTAAATTATCGGACAAGAACCGTATCGTTCCCACGCTTCAGAGTATGTTCATTCGTCGCTGTTACGTTAACTTTTCAGCACGCCATTGGTAGTTCTGTCATTCTGAACAGCATGTAGCAGGGATGTTGTTAAGTTCGTAGTACCACCACTGCCATTCGGTCGTCGCGTTTTCGGTCAAGATCAGCGTCGTCTCGCGCGATTCGGAACGCGTGTTTGCCGCTGCAAAGTTCACTTTTCAGCACACCATTGTCAGTACTGTTACACTGAACAGCATGTTTCTTAGGTTGGTAGTGACACAAACACAATGCATCAAGAAGACTGGAGGTTGTTAGTTTAGTTCACATTGTGTTGATACCAAAGATGTGTTTAACAAGACAAACTGAAATTTGTTGTGACTTGCAATTGTCATAAATCTGTCAAGTCTTTTCACATGAGAGTTTCTTCCAGTTTTAAAACTCGTCTTCATTTACCCCATATATATATTTTGTGTGTATCGGAAAGGGAACAGCGTCACAAGTGTCAGATAGGGGTTGTGAATTAGAACTCTTTAATTAATTTATTTTACCGTAGTCGCTGTTTGTTTCTTGTTTTTCTCCCCAGTCGAAGTGTGCACAAGGAATGACTTTCCAGACATTGCTAAATTAAAGTGCCTTTTAGTATGTGAGTGAGTATGTGAGTATGTATGAATTTCCTTTGATTTTCAGTTTACATTTAGGAGGAGGGTTAGTGCAATGTGATGTACGGAGCTGAGCTTTGTTCTAACTGCCAATGTTCAATTCTCAGGTGAAGGTGCTTGTACATATGTTCCAGTGCTTGGTGTGGGGAAATGTCGCTGTGAAGGAAGTTATGTAATTACTGTATTTATTATATTTTCTCTCTGTCTCTTCCATTCATAGTTGACCTCACTGTCAATATTGTGCCCATTCTGTAGTATAAAAGTCCCTCAGTTCCATGAAGGAGAAACTTGTACTGTTAATTTTTAAGTTGAGTATATATTTTTTTTTTGGTGTGGATCTGTGTAGAAATTGTGGACAGTAACATAGCTGTGAAATTATTGCTCATTGACCTCGTTGACTAAACTTGTATGTAGAGATCACCAGTTATTACAGTGTAGCGTAATTGTAAGAAGGCAAGCTAGATGTTGGTGCGTATGTAATTTCACGATAAGACACCATTCGACACGTGCGCAAAATTGATCGTAGGCTTCAGCAGTATTTTGTTTTGTTTTCTTTTTCTTCCCCCCCCCAGAAAGACTCCAGATGTGCAGACTTTCAGTTAATGTGGCACTTGGCATTGTAGCACGAATTGCCATTAGTTTCTGTAAAAAAAAAAGATTTTGAGTGATATTACTTGTTTCTTTTCTTATTTATGAAGACATAATGATAATACAGAATGAGGAACCGATAACAAAGTATTCTTTGCCATGGTTAAAAACAACTGTGCCTTACAGGTGATAATAGGAAGTGTGGATTGTGGTTTGAATGTCGGTTGGGGGGAGGGGGGGTGGTTATTGGAATGGCAGAATGTGTGTGGTTTTTTTTTTTTGTTTTGTTTTTTGTTATTCTAAGTCCTGTACAAACGTGTGACATTCCGTTGGACAAGGTCTCGATCGCAGCACTACAGTGTGGCCTTAACAAATTCATGACATGTTACTTCTCCTTCTGACAATGTCCATCCAGCTTTCAGTATATTGCAGAGCTGCTTGATTGGTAATCCTAAAAACGAAAAAAGAAAAAAATTAAAAATGTGGTTCATTTGAGACCTCAGGGAAAACCTGCAATAGCCTTTTTGAATGTGCTAGTCAGGGCTAGTTGGCTGACAAGTTGTTAGTGTTGTTGTGCCTCAATTCTGGAACGTAAAAGCAATTTGTTTAGTTTGGATTCCTGTAATTGTGTATTACTTGTACCCCCTATAATTATTTTTTGCATGATTTGATTGAATGGGACTACCACTGTAAGTTTGTTGGTCAGTAATGAGTGCTGAGAACTGTGTTAACGAATTCTGACTTCTGATGACGGCAAGTGCTAATTTTGGTCTTGCTCGCAAGTGGCCCAAAAAAATATAAGAGGAAACCTCCTCCCCTGGGGATTCTGTCACAACAGAATTTTTGTTGGGTGAGGACAAGAGAAGCTTGCCATCTGGAAAAAAAGACTTGCAATTTAACATATCACACTTGGTCGCCAAGACGAGATGTATTTTTATTGGCTCTCTAGCCAAGTCTGGTAACGAGATTATATTCAGATGAGAGACAGATCAAATGCCCTCTTCAGTTGGAGAGGTGCAATGTCTTGTGTGCTTTTTACGCTTAAATCTATGATTGTGATGGAATGTGAGGCTGAATAGCCGCAGCTTCCGATACAGTTGCATACCATACTTTGTAAAAATGTGTTCAAAGGTCACAAAGCAAAGTAACACGTATATGATGCTAATCTAAAACACCAGTGGATATATGGGAGATCATACTTAAACAAATGTACAAGGTAGAAAAAAAACTTGTCTTAACTTATACTACGTAAAGTCGCGTGCCAGGAGGAGGTAATTAACCCTTACCTTTCTAATGTGGAGAATATGGTGAGCTCCTAATAATGCCACCAGATGGCAGATGGGTTTTAACTCGGTGTTCAAAGGGTTAAAAGTGATGTTAAACCGCTGTGTGTAAGAATAATATCCAATAATGCCTTTTAAATTTGTATTTTGTGATTTTCAACTTTGATGTACTTCATTTAAATCTGCAACATCATTATACAGGGGTGCTGATAGGTCCTTAGCCCGACCAGGAAAGAAACAATGTTCCTGTCAGAATGGGGCGAATTTCCGTCGGCACCTGGCCTCACGAGGGGGGGGGGACTTGATGACATGCTTCCGGACTTGTTACCGTTCTGGTCGGGCTAAGGACTTATCAGCACCCCAGTACAATTCTGCCTTTACCTGCAGACTTGACAAAAACATCCATGATAACCAGATATTTCTGTTGTGATACCTGTTTTCACACGATTCAGATTTAAGTGAAATGCATTTTGACATTAGCCATGTTGTAACACCTCCATATAAGCATTTATATAAGTGTAAGAATTGTGGTTTCTTATATGACAGCCCCTCACTTCATTAGTAGTAAATGTATTTTGTAAGAAATGAAGGATAATTTGAAAAAAAAAAAAGTTTGTGTAAAGTTTTGTGAGGTTTCCCCCGTAGCATGTGGTGCTCACATACGTATGAGACCTTCCCATGTGATAATGCCATTGCACCACTTGTCTGCCAGCTTTAAGGTTTGATATGGGATAGAAACAATAACTATGCGTGATGGGTATAGTACCTGAGAAATAACTATAATAAACATTCTTTTTTTTTTTTAAATAGGTAGTGTACTGTAATGTACACAGAATCCCAATTGATGTCTTGAACAGTGCATCTGGAATTTAGCTTATTTTGTATTTGAAGACGTCGCAGTTTTCCTGTCTGCCGAATAAGCAACTTTCTTCTTGGTAGGAAGTTGGCGGCCTCAAGTTGCAGTTTGCGCTGTTCGCGTTGTTACGTGTTCCTTCTGTAGTATTGCTTCATGTTCACTCTAAGAATGATTTAATTTCTCTTAACATGTTGTATAAGGATATTTCCTGCACAATGTATTAATTGCCAAAGCAAATTATATTCCTGCATTGTTCTTTTGTAGAAGAGATTGTTTCTTGTTGGGTAAACGGTGTTATTCGGGGATAGGATTTACTCTGATGGCCACGCATCAGCAGTCCGTTTATTGTGCCCCACTATTACAGCCACACTCCAGCAGTCCATTCATTGTGCTCCACTATTATGGCCCCACTTCAGCAGCCCATTCATTGTGCCCCACTATTACGGCCGCACTCCACCAGTCCATTCATTGTGCCCCACTATTACGGCCGCACTCCACCAGTCCATTCATTGTGCCCCACTATTACAGCCACACTCCAGCAGTCCATTCATTGTGCCCCACTCCACCAGTCCATTCATTGTGCCCCACTATTACGGCCACACTTCACCAGTCCATTCATTGTGCCCCACTATTATGGCCGCACTTCAGCAGTCCATTCATTGTGCCCCACTATTATGGCCACACTTCAGCAGCCCATTCATTGTGCCCCACTATTATGGCAACACTTTAGCAGTCCATTCATTGTGCCCCACTATTATGGCCGCACTTCAGCAGCCCATTCATTGTGCTCCACTATTATGGCCCCACTTCAGCAGCCCATTCATTGTGCCCCACTATTACGGCCGCACTTCACCAGTCCATTCATTGTGCCCCACTATTATGGCCGCACTTCAGCAGTCCATTCATTGTGCCCCACTAATACAGCATCACATCAGCAGTCCAGCTTCATTCTCCCACTCTTTTGACCACACACCAAGAATCCAGTTATGGTGCTCCCCTGTTACGTCCACACCGGCTGCACAGTCAGGCTCCCAATATTATGGCTACAAATCCTCATTGCAGTTGTTGAGCCCCAGTATTAAGGCCACACACCGGCAGCCCAGCTTTAGTCTCCCACTGTTGTGATCACATCAACAATCCGGTCATGGTGCTCCCCTTCTGTGGTCACACCGGCTGTCCAGTCAGGCTACCGCTATCATGGCCGCACATTATCAGTGCGGTCATAGTCCTCTCACCCACTGCCTTACGTATTGATACGGAAATTTGCTGGAGTATTTAGAAGTGTGGAGCTGACTGTGTTCTTAGCAAACTGTGTGCAGTGTTCCTTTAAGAAATTAACATACCGTAAATTAAACGCCATCCTCAGCTTTAGCACAACAAATGAACGGCATATCGTCTTCCAATTTAATAATCATTTTGCAATACTAGTGTGAATAATTTAAGGGATATTTGATCCTTCATTATTGTGTTAGGTCTTCATGGACCATGATCCTGGTGTATGGCTGGTGGTGCGTCTTGATCACAAGTTTCAGAGCTCTCTGGAGCCGAAGTATCCGCGGGTTGATAATGTAGAAGGCGGGTGGAGCATGCCATGCAAAGTGGGCATTGCAAGGCAGGGCTTCCTTTGGTTTGTGCTGCATTGTATCTTATTTGTAGCTATCAGTATTCCGGACAATCTCACCATTCTTTTGCTGCAAGCAAACAGCACTTTTGTGTAATGTACACAACACAATATTACCTGTTAAAACGCTTCATAGGTTTAGATCAGGTTGTAAGCCGTTGGTGCTGTGGATTGTTTCGTTTGTCATTATTATTATTAATTCCGTGTCATGAGTATGTTCCTCAAAGTACTGTACTGTGCTCATTTTCTCCAGTGGGTTTGTGATGTTGTGTGTTATCCCTTATTTAGATATTCATGCTGATCATCAGAGTTGTTTGGTTTCTTTGTTAAGTAGTGTAAATTCCTCCCCACCACTCTCCCCTGTTAATGAAGATAGAAATCCTGTGCATTGGGCATTTACGTTCCAAAAAATCTAGGAATCTCAGAAATCAAAAATTTCTTCTGCATCATCACTTGGTCATAATTCTTGTGGCTGTATTTTTCTGAAATGCACTTCACATGCATTTCCAAGTGCCAAACTCTTTATTCTTGTGGTTATGTTACATAACTGTTGTATTTAAAAAAGTGTTTTAATTTTTACAAAGATATATTGTGTGTTGCATTCTGTCCCATGATCGTAGCTGGGAGAGATTTTACCAATTTAGTATGTAATATATATATATAAATATATATATATTTTTTTGGAGCTGCACAAATTTAACATCTGACAATCGTATTACTGTATTATTCCATTATTATTATTGTTATTATTTTATTTATATTTGGGTATAAAGTATAAGGTACCATTTTTTTTTTATATATGCACATGCAATTCCAGTTTTCAGGCATAACCTTTAGTATTTCTTACAGAAACGTAAACAGTATTTGAATATAATTTTGTCTCAGTGAAATGAAAATTTACCGTAGCAGACTGAACGTGACAGCTTCTTTCCATGTCGGTGTATAGATGACAAGTACATACTCCACCATTTATAGGTCCTAATATGACGACAGTCGTGATGTCTCGTGTCGTCCCCTAGCGTTGCTTTTCGTAAACCATGCTGTGTGGTTCGTACACTTTGAGGTAGCAACACGGTAATTTTTGGATTGCATAACAACTTATATCCAGCATATAGCATGGTTTTTAAACCCCCCTCTTCCCACATTATGTTGAGGTGTTCTAAGTATTTGCTCATGGTTCAGACTGTGTTCAGAACATAATGTTGTCTGGGTGATAGTAATTGATGTTGTAGGGGCAGTAGACAGCATCAAATTGTGTATAGCCATTCTGGAACTCGGCTGATAATCCCTGATATCCCTGATATATGGTATTTCCCATACTCTAGCTTAATATTATTATGTATTTGTGTCCGTTGTAATAATATTGACTGATAACTAATTCTGTCGGCTTCTTCGTAAATATGGTGTATTAAATGTAAGGTATAGATATTTCTGATGTTGTGTTTTCAGGTAGAAGTAGTCATAATTAATACGTAGGCTAAGACTAATATCAACCATGCAAGTTTCCATATTATCAATGTCTTTGTTGGGGTGTGTTAGTTTTGATTCAATGTTTGCTGGTCTTGAAAAATTCAGGTGCCGGTTGATTTTTCATTACATTTTGGGTTGGTTGTGGACAACAACAGTGTTGTTCGTTTACATCGTGTCTCTGTGTTCGGACATTTGTAATTCCCTTACAAGTTGGCATCTTGCTCAGGGCGCAGTAAAGCTTTCATGTGATCTATTTACAGTGTTAATACCCAAAGCATTGAAATTGGCGGGACATTTTCTCTGTAGGTGTACCGCATCAAATAGTGTGTAATGTTTCGGGCTGCTTGTTAAGGGGGGAGGGGTACCAAAAGATACGGTATACATATGTGCAGACCATGTAGAATGGTATACATTGTGTGTTTTATTCCAGTATAGAGTGGTTAATAGAAGTACAATGATTTGAACAAAAGCAAACATCACACATTTTGAAACCCACTCTGTGTTCCACTGTTTATATAATGATTAATAATTGTATGTAATCTCATGGTTGTTGTTAGCATGACCACAGAAACTGTACTGTTACAACCACTGAAACTGTACTGTTACCAATAATTGTGTACGTGAAGTACGTATTATACATAAGCAAAGTACACACACAATTTGACAGGCCTAACTGGTGTGTATGTTTTTGGTTTCTGAGTCAAAGAGTCGGCACATAGTACAGGACGATCAAAAAACTAATTTGGGTGAAAGCTGACTGCTTCCTTATCTCAAATTACATGCAAAGTTGTTAACAAGCGAGAAGTGCCACGCCAGTGACCACGGAATTGTTGCTCGAACCATACGAAGCAGTTTCCACGTACGGGATGTGGTTACTACAGATCGTACTTAATTTTATAAGATAGCTTTAAACTGCAGTTTTTGTACACATCTTGCAGTTGGGGATGCTTGTGGTTCTGGAGTCATTATGAGAGGTGAAATGACAGATTACCATTTCAGGGTAATTTTTTTGTTTCTGCCGGTTTGCTCACAAGGTGCTGACTATACCCATCACTACTGAAACTTTTGTATTCCAACATTTGCCTGTCATTCCTCATTTTAAGTACAAACAGCTCAGATTGTGGTATTGTTGAGCTGATGATGATGTGGACCGCACGAGCCGGTACAGGTTACCGTGGCACTGAACGTTCAGTTCGTGGTCTGCTTAATGGTGTGATGTGCCCTTTGAAGTGGATATGAATGTTTTGGAGAAAGTTGCTCAGTCTTTGGGGTTTCCCCCCTCTAAGACTATATGCTATCAGTATGGAAGACCACAGTCTGGGTGTATGAATTCTAACACGGATAAATTGCTTTCATTTTATACAGTTTTTACTGAGTATATGGGGGAGCCAATTTATGTACAGTCCGTAACGGAAATTACCATGTTAAGTCGGGGAATGTTAATTGGCAGTTTTGTCTCACTCTTTAGACTGTGATGAGAGGATTTTCTCATAACAAAGTCTTTGTAGAGAGCTGTTACTGGTTGAATTTGTACATGTTGGCTGTGTTTTTGAAATGTGCATAGTCTTTGTTTTGAGTTTCAGCTGCTCATTTCAATGTATGTAAAGTATTTTGAACACAGGATATGATGAGTGGCTTAATGCACTGGGGAGTGGCTTTCTGCATCAGGACAAATACGTAGGGACTGCCATCAGCATAAGGGGAGGAAGCGTACGCATATGCGGTTGTAAGTCCTTGTCACCCGACACATGAGTGCGTTCCGCGAGCTGCCGTGTCCAAAGCACGGTAAGTCGCGCTGTTAACGGAATGAAACAGAAATCTTCGGGCCCGTGTTTGGCCGTTCTGCCCAAATCAATACTCGGTTTCTATCGAAACCACGAAACGTCCGGCTCCTACAATATCGCAGGAAGCTGCTTGCCAAGTCACAGTACTTAATTCAGGCCCGTTAGTGGCAACAATTCCTTGGATGTTTATGTGAACCCTGGCCGACCCTTCTTTGCCTGCATGTGAAGGTGAGAGAGATGTGCCTAGCTAAAATATAATATGAAATATCCTTCCCCTTCACCTCAGGAAGGCAATTTGGTAAGTGAAGACATTATCAACTGGCATGTTGCTGTGATTATTTTTGGTCGAACCGCAGAGCGAGGTGATTGTGGTGGTAATATCGGCAACAACCGGACGTTCCTTAAAAATTGCTAATTTTTTTGGAATGCTCCTTGATAGACAGGCAGACTAATAAGAAGTCAGTATTCTGTAAAAGGTGAAAAAAGAGAGATACAAATGTGGTTGTGTTTGTCCCTTCGTATGGGAAGGTATTCATGTGACTATTGCGGGAAGAGGAATTATTACAGTGTTGGCAATAGTATTGGTTGTTGTGTATTCTGAATCATAGCTGTAACTTCCATTGAGGAAATAAAACAAAATGGAGTTTATTTTGGGTGTTCGAATCAAGAGTTTAGGGGACCAGGGTTGGTAAGCCAAAATGATTATGGTGATAAAGTGAATTTCATTTGTTTTTTTTTTTAATATTAAGAATGATAATACCTATGAAATTTTTAAATATTAAGAATTTAAAATACCTATGAAGTAATTTTTTTGTCTTTAGACTACCCTTGTTTTCACTATTATTGTATATTACAAATATTAAGATCGATTAGCAAGTGCTTTTAAACCACTTATTTATACCATCCTTAATGTAAAAGACCAGTGTGCATTCAATAAAGGCTGTCCTCAGTGTCAACTGTTTTCAAGTCATTTCCTGTTAATGCCCAATCCCAACCATTTTGAAGGTGTAGGTCAGACGGGAAATACGTCAGACACAAGACACCGTATATTTGTTGGTGAAATTCGCTCTGTTTTATTTCAGTTGGGCTATTCAACGATTTTGTCACAATGTGGAATAAGAACTCAACTAGATGTCACTTAGTATTATATTTATTTCTCCTTTATAAGTTGCTCAACACGTTTCGGGCTACCTTGTGCCCATCCTCAGGAGCTGACGACTTAGTGATATTTTTGCCGCGTGTGGTGTAGTGCGGTGGCTGTGTAGGTGGTCAGATTTTGTCACGTTTTCCTTTCGGATGGCATTTGCGTTGCTACCCCGTGCACAAGCATGTGATGTGGGTGGCAGTAATATGTCAGTGATCTTAAGAAATTGTTCAAATACAAAAAAACTTGGTGCCTGCATGTTGCTGTCACAACTTCATATGATGCTGAAACTTTGGGACACTCAAAAGTAGATCAGAAATGATTTTAAAGTTCTGTAATGTGGTGATGGAGAAGATCAGTTGCACAATTTATGTGAAAAATGAAGTATTGCCGAGAGTCTAGGATGAAATGAATGCCTCAGCCTGAAGGAAGGCTAATTGGATGGGTCACATCTTGTGTTAGGAACTGTCTAAAACAGATTAATGAAAGAAAGATGTTGGGAAGGTTAGGGGTGGGAAGGATAACTGGAAATCAAAGAAGGAAGCACTAGATTGCACTCAGGATAACTGGCTTTGGACGAGGCTGTAGACGTGAAGTAAGACTACATGGTGATGAAATTCCTCTTTACGGGAGGTATGGAGAGAATTTTGGTGTGTGAATTTAGGCTGGAAGCTCATTCTGGGAGGTACAGAAAGAAATTTGGAGTGCGCATTTAGGCTGGAAGCTCATTTGGGGAGGTAAAGAAAGAACTTTGGAGTGTGCATTTAGGCTGAATGCTCATTTGGGGAAGGTAAAGAAAGAAATTTGGAGTGTGCATTTAGGCTGGAAGCTCATTTGGGGAGATACAGAAAGAAATTTGGAGTGTGCATTTAGGTTGGGAGCTTATTTGGGGTGGTAAAGAAAGAACGGAGTGTGCATTTAGGCTGGATGCTCATTTGGGGAGGTACAGAAAGAACTTTGGAGTGTGCATTTAGAATGATAGCTAATTTGGGGTGGTAAAT
>Ga0123357_10005085_pt1 | contig 15664 bp, 10 predicted proteins | sample TergutEmb28metaG_FD_89873 | JGI IMG/M metagenome (GOLD analysis project Ga0123357, IMG submission 89873) | Embiratermes neotenicus P4 segment gut microbial communities from Petit-Saut dam, French Guiana - Emb289 P4 | ecosystem: Host-associated > Arthropoda: Insects > Digestive system > Gut ... | reverse complement strand
TCTTCCTAAATCTGTCCAGCATCCTTTACATGGTTTCTGAACAATAAATTTTGTAGGATGGGATTGTCAGCCCCATTCCCAACCCCCAGCTATCCTGGAGGACCGATGTTTTCTGTCAGCATTGTCTCCCTTAGCTGACCAGTCCCAATTTTAAAGTGTTGGGAATTTGCTTTTCGCCCTTACATGACTTAGCCATGTACACATTGCCCAGGAGCCATGACTTGGACACGTATGTATAGGACTTAGTAGGAATATCCGGCTTTACTCGACTTTTATTAGTATGTACCTGTCAGCAAGGTGCACACCCTTAAGGCCATCCTACTCCTTTGGCTCCCAGTTTATTGTAATTAGCTGAGTATTATGTGAAAGTTTTGTTACAAAATTAAAATTCAGATGTCCTTGTATTTTGTTTGTGGTTCCTCAGAACTAAAAGTTGCACCTGTGAGATTTGAGGTTCTCACAGTGATATTAAAAGTTCAGGTCTTCTTGAATATTACACTTCTTTGAATTGTAGAAACTATTTACTGGTGGACATGATGTGACTTCATAGTAGTTTTAAATCTTCAGTTTTCAGGCTGTTTGAAGTTTTGTGAAATCGATGTTGGCACTGTTGATTTGTTAAGATGTGTTGTATGGCAGTGCAACATCTTGTTATAACTTGAAGGATTTCCATTTGTAATTTTTAAAATAAAACGTTCCTGCAATAAGCTACAACTCTCCAACTTAACACTGCATGTATTCTGAAGTAGTGACACAAATTTGATCCATGCCTGTACATACACAGGGAACAAAATATTATGCAGGAACTTCTGATAATATAATTTTGTGTATCCCTCATTCATTCTGTAATCTGTCTTGTGAAATGTCCATTGCCTCTTATAGAGTGAGTTCTTGACAGAGTGGGATCTTGTGCTTTGTCTTTCAGTTTCCAGTATCTGCTCTTTTTCCTGAAGGTCATCCAGTAGCTTCTTGCATCTTCTTCCGCATCTTCCCATCACTTCTATCTTTTCCTCTATTTTTCCTTCAGTAACGAGTTTTAGAAAGCAGCTCCTATGCAAAATGTGACCAATCCGTTGAGCCTTCTTTCTGTTTGTAGGATATTCCTCTCCTCCTTGATTCTCTGTCAAAGGCAGAATGAGACCCAGTAATAAAAGTGTCAAGAACTTGATGTCTTCTTAATGCAAAGAGTCTTCAGAATTTTGATCTTGCTGTTACTATTTCAACGTTTTTGTTATGTCACAGGAAGGTGATGATGCAGGAGAACCCAGGTTCCATGATGACACTGAACACACTGACAATCTGGATGGACAAGCAGCAAATAAACCCAATTTAAGGGTTAGAGCCATTATAGTGCTTTTGGTTATTGGTCTAGTTATTGGTACCATTTTAACAGGCTATTACTACTACAGAAAATCATCATACAGAGGGAATCCCCTGAACTTAAGGTAATATTTATTTCATATTACATGCACTTTGGGTAAAACAGTGATTTTTTGTTCAAAAAGACCCCAAAATATGGATGTTTCTAAAAGAAGATTGTCTGTTTATGAAATGTAAATTTAAATGTAATGTAATGTAAATGTCTGCTACTTAAAGTAACACACTTATGTTTGTGAAGTTATAGGACACTCAGTACGAAGTGAACAAGTGTTACATTCATACTACTGTTATTGGTCTTCTTAAAAAATAGCTGCCCTGCATGTAAGTTGTTCCTGTAAGGTGCTGAAGTATTACAGGACTTAATTTGTAGGATGTTCTTTAGTTTGTGTCATGGCTGTCTCTGTTGCTTAAAATTTAACACAAATCACCTGTTGAATGTTTAATTATGTGCATAAAATGACAAGCGGTATGGAAAAAGGATAGGAAATATGGTGCAAGTAGCAAAATGTTTTATGTTGTCCGTTAGGAATATATTTTTACATATTATCCCTGCACATGAAAGGACTACAATATTACACCCATTGTGATAGAGCTTTTGCAGAATGTTACAGATGGAAGTCTTTTCTTCTGGAAGGTAGTGCTGCATGATGGATGATTAGTGCCAAATATTTTGAGACAGCATGTTGGTCACATCTTGAAAGGTCAGAAGCCCATGAAGAATTAACATTTTTGGCCATTGAATATGAGTTTGAAGCTTCGGGCACCAATCATCTAGTGACGTGGCACTACAAACCAGAAGAACAGAGACCTCATTTGCACCACCGTGGAAACACACAAACAATCTGCTGTTCGTGCTTGAGTGTCATATTGTCATATTGTAGGCACAAGGTTTGAACATTAGCAAGAATGAAGTAGATAAGACAGTTTTGCATCCACTTTACAGATGTTGTTTATAATGTCTTGAAAGTCTTCACCCTATCTGTTAAAGATTTTTAAAATTAACAGCCTGAGTTTTCTTTTGCTCAGATTCAGGGTCCATAATAGCATGACATGATATTTTGACATAGAACTTGTCAGAAGTTTGAAGAGTACTGTAACCCTGTTTTCTGTATTCCACTGTATTTAAATGACCTTTTAACAGTGCCACATATTTTCTGAAATTTAAGTAACTTTGTCTACATTGTGCTTCATTTGCTCATTTTTCTTGAGGCAAAATTAAAATGGCTTGATTGTTTCAAAATATTTTTATGTTAGTGTCTTTATCTTACATTTTTATTCCTACAAAACTTCTTGTTTCTTAAAAGTCAGAATTTTCAGTTCTGTGTACATTGTGTCCTGTGGAAGTCTACGAAGCTTTACGTTAATATTCGTGGACTGCTTTTGAGTAAAAATGTTAGATGAGCATGTGTCATAATTTCAACTGTTATGTAGTTCTATGTAACGTGAATTGTGATATATGTAATTAAGTGGCTTTCTGATCAAAATCACCAGCTACAGTGAGTGCTAGCAAGCAAGCCTTTTGAAATAGCATGTTTTACTTTCTGTGTGCTTTCACAATTCTTCTGTGTGAGATCATTGTCATTCATGATAAAGCATATGAACTCACTCCATACTTTTGATTTCTCTGGAGACACCAACTGTGCAAGTAAAAATATCAAGGAGTGCCCAGTCTGGCAAATTGGTCAGGACAGAAATGCACAATTTTGAACCAACCAGTCCAAATTATCTGTAACTTTAACTGACATGGTGCAATATATTTTTTTTTGCGACTACATGCTTCATATGACCTGGAGAGTCTTCTAGGTGAGTGGTAGCTCATCTTGTAGGAAATGCAAACCAAATGAGGTGGCGGTGGCTGCTGATGAAGCAGCATGGCATGTTCACTGAAAAGGATAAACAAGCTGAAAGGTGAAAAACTTTGGAGGACCACATGTGAACATTATGGCAGCTGGTTAAGCCATTTTGTATAAATTGGGCCTCATAAAAAGAAAAGCTGTGTTTAATGAGGCTTTACTTCTTAACTGTCCAATAGAAATCTACTGAAACTGTGTAGGTCTTGACATTAAGAACTTAGCATATGTTGACACAGGTATGGGTACAAGCCTCTCTCATATAAAGTCTGCCATTTGTACAGTGAGGAGTGTGCATTTGATGAGCAGTTTCCTGAACACTTGCTCTCAAACTGTGTTAGATCCCATACAGTGTCTCTTCTTCATCATGACTGTGTTGTTTTATGTCATGTTCCTTAATACTTCTGATGAGTGGTCCCATCTTCCACCTGTTGTTTACTGTGCTGAACACTTGCTTGAGTCATGACAGTTGGGTAACTGACGAATGTATTCTTCAAATTTTGCCCAGGCATTCCTATCACAGAGTACGAAAACAAAATATCTGTGTATTTTTCATTTATGAACTATAATTACATTAATGCTCATAACACACTTTTTCCTTTGAACCAGACACAGAACCAACCTCCTTTTAAAAACTATTGAATAAAAACTACCTGCAAACTAGTAGGCTTGTAAACAAGGTACAAGTTTAAGTACACTGTCTCAGAATCAATTGAGGAAGTCTACTGAAACAGACAGTAACTGTGTAGTAGTTGGGATTTTGACACCACAACATCGATCACTCAAACAACTTGATGAATAACCACCCTAAATTTGGTAGGTGTTTTGTGGGACACATTTTTGCATATATTACTATTAAGTTCAGCTATATGGTATATACTGTAATTATAAGATGCTTAATTTGGAATGTGAATAACACTCAACAGAAAGAAACTTCTGCTCTGTTATCACAGTGGCAGTTTACTTTCTGTTACCAGTTAAAATATAGAATTGAACTGTGATGCTGTTATGAGGACTTCAGGATCTTTAGAGCTGAATGTGTATTCAGGCTTGTTCTGAAGTATAAATATAGTAACACACCATTTTGTGCTGAATATTTGTATTCATTTCAGGCTGCATTTCCACAATCCATCATTTGGTTTGCATACAGAAGAGGGACCTAGTTCACCTGCACCTCCACCAGTTCTGATTCCTGGACAGCATCAGTACACAAACCCAATTGAGAGTTCTGGAGCTAATGACGTAAGTTCAGATCTAACATCTCTACATAACATAAGGTGAACTCAGTCTGTTTGTCTATTTCATATCAAAATTATCAATCTTTTAGTTTCTCAACAATTCAGAGCAAGCATGCAGAAATCATTTTTCCGTCTCCTTTTGCTGTACCATGTGGGAAACTGGTGTTTTGTCTGTAGCATTCCTGTCTTTGTTTACAGTGCTTTCTGTGTAATGTTCTATGTTAATGCAGAAAACTGGCAACCCCAATGTAACACTTATTCCATTACTAACTGCTTGTAGGTATGCAGTGTTTGTTAGTACATACTTCAGTATAAACACCTGGGTTTGTGATGCTCAAGTGTTATTTATTAATCTGAACATGCATGTAAAAAAGAAATGAAGTATTTATTATTATATTTGAATATCTGTAGAGTACAATTTCCTATTGAAGTGACCTGTAGTAAGTTTTGTTTAAGGAGCTCAACAAACAAAAAATATTTTGTAAAACTAAAAAATACTGCATCAGAACTCTATCGTCATTTCACCATGCTTGCACAGAAATAAAATTATGTGAACAGGCACTGGGATAATAAAACCCACAAATACTGTGACAGTATCAAACACTGCATACAAACTTCACTGGAACAAACTGAGTTTTACATAGGGTAGAGAGGCTTTGTTAATGAGTTACAGTGTAACTGACTGTGCAAGGGTTGCCTTGCTGAAAACAACTACATTCACAAGGCCAAACAGTTAGTGGATAATGAGGGTTTGGGTAAGAGCTGCTGTTATGATTTATCATTGTTAAATAAGCTGCCTATTCCTTCACTAAACACAAGTAAGCAGTTGCAGTTATAAATTACAATTCTGCTGGAAAAAATATAATAAATCTCTTTCACCTTTGGGATACTGGGATGATTAATTTCAAGCAACATTAGCATACACAGTCACTTTTTCATAACAGAAGTGACCAAGAAAAGCTGAGTTTGTTTGCTAGCTTGCATGTCTTGAAAAACCTGCATTGACTTACTTTGTGGCATCCACAAATCCTAGAAACAACACTACAGTAAAGCATTGTGTTTTGGGCAAGATAAGAATTGTCTGTATTGGTTTTCTCTGTGGTGCTTGTTTCATTTCTCTTCACGTAGAATTAATACAACCTATTTCCTACCTACACAAGTACATGAATCCTGCATGTCCTTATAACTGTAGTAGGATATCGAAGGATACGACAATGGGGTAGGCTCCAGTGACATGCTGTTTATATAAACTTTTGTGAAAATCAGTCATCTGGTTCAAAAGTTCAGATGGGGAGAGACAGGTGTGGCTGTGTATGCATACATGCATGTGCATACACTCCCACATGCACATGCACACACACACACTCACTCAAAAGCCTATTTTTACATGTTACATGAAGTATATTAAGCGTATGGAATAAGTGACGCAAAATACAAACAAGAAATATCAAGCATAAATAGCACCCTAGTAATGTGGAAGCTTGAAAGGTTGTTTCAGTAGCCATTACAATCCCGTCTCCAGTAACTGTGGATCTCTTGTTGCAGAATCCACCACTCTTTCTATGTATGGAACCACACATACTGAAAACATTCTGTATTTGGCATAAGTAAATATAAATGGAAAATAACATATCTGAAACGTGTAGTTGGTAAGAGATCCTGCATTCGAAACTGAAGATACTAAAATGAGGTCTTGGTTGATAACTTGAGACTTAGTAATCAAATTTTCAAAATCTGACCTTATGTAAGAGAGGTAATGGTTAAAAAAATTATGTACCATAATATTATGGGTTCATGTACAGCTGCAGATACATAATTCTATATTTTCAGACTTAATTATATTGTAATTGCCACAGAACATGAGGATTTGCATCAAAGAATGAACTTTGTCTTCAGTTGTAAAACCCCAAAATTTGTGGAATTTAATCAAAATTCCATTAAAAAACAAATACAGCAAATTAAAAAATATTCTGTTGAAATACTCCATGCAGAAAGGATTACTTGTTCATGAGGAATGAAATCTGAATTTGTGTTCACAGTAGTACTGTACATGGATTTAAACATAAGGAACATGTGCGTTAACTCAGTGCATCACTGTACACATTGACTTCTCATATGTTGTGGATGGATTTTATTCCAGTGAGAATTGTTGCCAAAATAATGCTGGGAAGTCACACAGATATACCATTTAACTTGAGAAGTCTTAACGTTCATAAATATATGGTTATGTATTTATCACCTTTGTAAATTTATCAGATAACATCCAAATTATATTATGCATAATTCCTGGGTAAAAGTTTTTATTTTTGGGAATAGCCAAGTTGTAAATTGACTGTTTTTTTCTGTATTATTTGACAATTCATAATATGCACTTCATTTGTACTGATAAACCTGTGTCTTCCCAGTATGTGTCTTTTATAGAAATCTTAATAATGCTGTTTCTTTTACAGTCTTTTAAGTATTAATTTTTTTTTATTTAAAGCTTGCTGCTATGGTACAATCACATGAGGAAGAAGATCAAGTTTCAATGAGTCTGCCGATTTTGCATCGGTCTGCTGCTCCTACAGAGCTGGAAGATGTCGCAAACCTTAACTTTGTACCTAAAAAGAAAGACATAATGAAAGTACCACTTATTCCTGACACAGATACTTTTGACTCTTAGTGGCATCATAAACTATTTTTGACTGTTACAGACTGGCCAGTTGAACATGTATTGCAGACATTTATGTGTTTATGGATATTTACATACTTAACATTTACATGTCTAATATATTTTATTTATTTGCTGATAGAGTAAGGTATTTGGAGACTGAATCATCTGTGATATTTTATAAATGCCTCAAAACTTGTATATTGAGTTGTATAAAGATATGGTATATATAGGTAAATATATGTTTATTTACACATATGTAAACACATGCTCTCATATTAGAGAAATCACATATTGTATGTTGTTTCTTATGAATATTAATGTTTTGCCAAATTACTCTTACTGATTTTTGACAGTGGCTTACTGTTAACAAACAAGAACAGAAAACTGGATTAATGTATTACTCTTTATTGGAGGAACTATTTGTATTTGAGAAGAAGGAATGATAAAAGATTGCTTGATTATTCTGGCTGCTGTTTCACATACCATCATCCCTTGTTCTGTCCCAAACGTTTTAAGGGTTTAAACTTCCAGAAAGAGAGTCCTTTTTCCTACTTCTCCCATTCATTCACATTTTGCAATTGATGTTTCAAAGGATCAGAGAGATTACGAAATTATAGTCAAACAGTCTATTTAGGGCTACAAACTATATTACTAAAATTTTTAATAGCTTGACTTGGAATGTGCATGATATATACATAACACGTAATCACCGTACAAAAAATAAACAGCTACATGCTGTAGTTACTCTATGTTCTGATTAAAAATAATGAGGGCATTTTAACTGAAAATATAGTTAGCATTGACAACTGTTACTGTTTTTTACTCAGTGTGCTTCATGCAGTAAATATGGAGCAACATTATGGATAACTAAAGTTTTATTTAAGTTGGCATAATGGGCAAAACATACTCAATATTGGAGTTTTGTACTATAGCACACTTTTAAAGCTGCTTTTTTGAGTAAGGTTTGATGATGAAGTCAAGCAAATGTAAATTTTTTTAAAGGTGGGATATTGTTGTACAGGTAAGTAAATACCCCAAATAACATACTAATTATCAAAAATCTGATGCATGCCATGTAACTTCATTATATGCAGTTTGTTCATTGTGTGGTGTAAGTGGAGTCTGAACTATCAGACCCTTTTTATTTTGATTTCTATTATTATTTTTTCAGGATGGTAAATTAGACATGCATGTGTGTATATCAACAAAGGAAAACCAAGACATTGCACTTAGCGATGTTTTAAAGAAGTTATCAAAAACGTCTTCACTAGATGTAAAAAGCATGCTGACAACTGAAATTTGTCATTTCCAGCACCTGTTATAATATGCAGTGATTTATATTAGTGAATAAATAATTGTATTGCACATACTGCCAATATTTTAGAGTCTTGACAGTGTGCGGTCTTTTGGGTTTAATGAGAGATGGGATGTTCTATATAAGAAAACATATATCCTGGTGCTGTACTTCATAAAATACAAATAAAAACCTTTAAATTTTGTGAAAGTGAGTGTGTACTGATGTATAACACTATTGTCTGTAATCCACATTTTAAAGGTTTTATTTTTTGTTTCAGAATTTTACAAAGGTGTGTCTACACTTGCCCATCCATACATGCACACACACACATGCATGTGCACATACATGTATGCAGGCTCAGACAAATAACACAGATACACAGACATGGTCAAAATAGTTGCCCCTTTGCCTAAGATGCACACCATGTAGGTAAAGTTCCAAAGTTCATGTTCTGGTCACAGAAATTTCTGTGATAAAATTTGCTTAAGTGTTTTGAATGGGCCCCATGTAGGCAGAATGTCATCAAGAATTCAATGGGATTACTTGATTTTTCTGGATTTTATTGATTATCTGGTGCCATGTTGGTACATAGAATTTTGAAAACTGGATATGTTGCTATCCTGAAGTAAAATGGTGGGGATCCACCTTCTCAGTTATATCATGACTGAGCTGTTCTCAACCTCTCTGAATGGAAACAGGTTCAGTTTCAGAAATTCTGTGTGTTTTCAATATTGGATGATGGACAAGTTCCAGAAACAATGTAATCCTACATGTAAAATATACCATGAATAAAACCCTGCATAACAAGAAGATCTCTGTCTCTGCCAGGAATTGAACCCTAGTCTGTCAGCCCATTGCACCTTACTTTACACGTTAAGATTCTTGAAAACTACACGAAAACACAATGAATATCTCTTACTGGACACTACCCTTTTCAAAATACAGTTCACATATTCAAATCCTATGTCTTAGGTCTGCTTTTAGGTGCATTCACAAAATTGTGTAAAACAATTAATAGCTTCATAACATCCGCCTATCTGTCCGCTTGGAACAACTCGGCTCCCACTGAACCAATTTTCATGGAATTTGATATCTGAGTATTTTTCAAAACTCTGTTGAATAAATTCAAGTTTTATTAACATCTGACAAGAATAATGCGTACTTCACATGTAGACCTAAGTACATTTTTGGCAGTATCTTGTTCATTTCATTTTAGAATCAGAAATATTTCGGACAAAAGTTGTAGAGAAAATCAGTACACACATTTTATGTTGAATAATTTTTTTTCTAAAAAATCTTACCAATTTATGAGATGATGTGGAAAAATATGGTACAGCCAGACAGGCTGCAGATGGCAATATGGCACATGTGCATTGTGTGCTGCATAAGGCTAAAGACTCATTCAGAATACAATATATATTTTGTTTTCCATGGCAACAGGTATTACACGAATGTGCCTCAATGCTATGTTCATATTTACATTGTCTTGCTGAACTCATGTTATTCATTCATTTATGGCAAGATCTCATATGCATTACTATAGCTAGGGTTTTTTTGGTGCACATGGACAGAAACCACAATGGCTATGCATAACAAAAATTATGAACATTAAAAAGTCACACTCAGTTACTGAATTTACTTTATTTGGCTCAATAATTTTAAAATTGTTGAGCTGACAAGGTTAAATTTTTACATTTATAATATTTATGTTATTGCCCCTTGGACCTTGGACTCTGGTGGCTGTTTGCCCCCCTTTCCACTAAGCTATTTCCCTGCTTGTATGTATGCAACATATGCGGAATACACCCCATTGTGTTGCTGTAACAGTGTGGAAGTGTTAAGTAAACAAAAAAATTGACTTTGTTAATTATGTAATTTTCTTTGACCCTTCATCTAGCTGGAATGTGTGCAGGCGTGATCATTTCTTAGCATGGGACCAAATTCCATGTAAACGTGCAACAGTAGGAAAAGTACTGTGTGTAATTTCATTTATGAATGTTTAAAGTGGTGGTAAGGGGTAGTGTAGTTTGTATAGTGACTAGAATATGGGCTGGACATTCTGGGGTTCAAATCAAGACAGGAGAATGAGATTTTTGGTTTTCAGTATGTCCAGACCAGTTCTGGCCCACACATCCTCCCATTCAGTGGGTACTAGTGACTCTTTTCCTGGTGATAAATTGGCTAAGGTGTGAGGCTGATCTTTATCTAGTGCTGAGGTTGAGAATGAGCAGAATTATGCCTTCACTCCCAATGAATGTCTTAATGGCATGTACAGGGACAACTCTGCTTGACTTTCATGTTGAATGTATCAGTATGCTGTGAAATGCACTGCAACAAGTATGAATGGTTTTGTTAACAGGTTGTTAACCCTTTGACACCGGAATTAAATCTTTGACGCTGGAATTAAATTCCCCTCCCGGCCACTTCGGTGACCGTTTGGCTATTTAAAGGGCTCACTGCGCGACATATATATATATATATATATATCGTTCAGCGGCTAAGGGTTAATAAGATTGCGCCACATGTTCACTAGAAAGCAGGGTTAGACATCATATGCAATGAAATGGTGAGAACTGCTGGTTGGGGGAAGGGTAGAGGCGGTGGTATGCCGGGATGCTATATGTTATCACTGGTGTTGTGGAAACTGGTTAATGCTTGTGACATGAATTCTCGTCACAGCACCAAACATGTCTCACAAGCTGATGCCATACCACAGTACAGTGATATAAGTATTCTCCAGCTGTAACACATCTTGGTTCGGAGAGCTTATGTTGGCAGTCATGTGTGCCTTTGTGAGCAAATCCATTACATGCTCCACACAAGATACTGCAATGGACTGTGCTGGATGCTTCACAGTATCTCTTACAGGTTATGATTCTGTTGTGAATAAGTTCATCTAGAAAACACTGATATATGCTCATGTGTAGATGTTCTGTGTCCACTTGGGTGGTGACAGGTGGAAAACCAATGCCAGTATTCTTCACCAGTATAGATACAAACAATAGTTTTTTCATAGGTGTTGCAGTTTTTATTTTAAACTAGTCCACATGCATGGGTGTCAGAATGTAATGATTTCTTATTGCCTGATCATTTTCGCAGGAATTTGAACATAACAGGATTATTGACACTGTGTGTGCTGGTGCAGCACCCATCTAGTAGGTTGTGGATAACTAACCACTAGGTACAAGAACTTACAATAAACCAAATAAGAGGGAAAGTTAAGCCTTGTTTAATAAACAGCCATTTTAGCTTTCCTTTTTGACCCCCACACAAGGAACTCTAATTGTTCCAAGAAATATGCACAGAGAGAAAATTGTGAATCATCATGGCCTTGAAATATTTACAAGTCTCAATTACATCATTGACTTGGTTTTTTTGATTAGTCTAACTCACGAGAGACCCAATTAACATTCCGTATTTTTTTCTCACGTGTGTGTGATAAGTGAAGCACGGGCATATTGAATTTTTTTTTGTTAATTGTAACTGTAGCATTATTCTGTGTCAAGGTCAAAATGTTCATAGTAACCAAACGTGATAATTAAATGCTGGTAGGGCGGTAAAGCCTATACGAAAATGGAATATGTAAATACAGTGTAAGCGTTTACTGCCAAAAGCAATATACAATCAATTTCATAATTCAGTGGCCACGAACGTTGACGTTTGTGGCAATGGCTGCATTGTTGATCCATGGTAGTATTGAGTCTTAAGTTCTTTGCACATATTCTTTGGTTCCTGCGATGAGTGATGTTAACGGTTACGGCAGTTGTAGATATGTATGTTGAGTTTAATTTCTTATATTATTTATATTCAGTGTTGAAACGGCGGTTTGCTTTCCCTGTTGAGTTAGTACGCGATAATTCTAAATTCTAAGTCGCATGACTCCAGTGTTTTAAAAATAGGTTAGGGACGTCCTTGATAGGAATGTAATTTGTATCAGTATGTTGCTGTTCGTAAAATCATACGTTATTTGCAGGAACGATACTGACTAGACATCCTGGTGAACGAAGTGGCTCATGAAGTGTCCGTTTCAATATGAGGTTCAAATTATTGGTAACCTAACCCAGTCTGTGACCACGCAAGAGACTGCAGAAGTGTCTTGGGTTATTCATGCAATGAAATTTGTGGTTCACCGAACAGTTAAGTGTGAACAACGGTTATGTGCATGTTATACTCAATTAGATGGATAAGTATGTTGATGTCTTGGAGACGGAGAGTATTTAAATGAAATTCTAGAACAGTTCCGTACGTCATTGAAATCGCAGATGAATAAATTGCGGCACCTCAAATAAATAGACATAAATCTTAATATAAAAAATTGACTTTTGTTTTAAAAATACTTTGTTGTATAAGGCACAGTAGTTTGAATTATTCATTGTATAATACTGTAAATTTAATGTAGGTGTAGTGCTGTCAGCTTGAAGCGTGAGTTGATGGGCATTTTTGGGGTTCTTCTCTGTGTAATTGTTAAGTGTTCCTACAGTCCTCCGAAGTGTTGAACATTCAACCACTACACGGTGCAAAACCCAAAAGAAGACTACTGTCTGATCAACAACTGCGGTGAAAACCTGAAAAATTATTACTCTGAAACATCATTCTGGGTACAGCTCCATGTCACAATACTGACAGCAGTGTGCTGTGCCCTTTTTAACGTCTCTTAAGTCATGCTTTCTTTCCTGTTACATTTTTTATCAAAAAGTTTTTGTTTTTTTTTTTTCAGTTGCCAAATGATCCAGAAATACCACTTCTTTCCCACTGCTGGAATTCCAAATGTCAAGAGTGTAACTGTGATGAGATTTTTGTACCACATGTTCATTTGTTTCTCTTTGCACCACACATGCTAAGTCAGTAGACTTAGTCTTGTCTGTTAATTAAGGTCAGTAACATACAAGGTCTTCACATTTTATTAAATGTGTTTAGTTAAAGTGTGTCACTCTTTTTGGGTGAAGATCTTGGGTGAGTGGCATGTCAAAAAACAATCAATCCATTTACAATCAGTGACTGCCCACATTCTTCCATTTATTGTATATAAGTCTTCTCATTTTATGTAATTGTGTTTAGTTAAACTGTGTCACTGTTTCTGGGTGCAAGAGCAGCATATGTGAGTGTTATGTTAAAAGCCAGTCACTCCATTTAAAATCAGTTACTGCCCATATTCTTCCATTTATTATATATAAGTCTTCTCATTTTATGTAACTGTGTTTAGTTAAACTGTGTCACTGTCTGTTTCTGGGTGCAAGAGCAGCATATGTGAGTGGTATGTTAAAAGCCAGTCACTCCATTTAAAATCATTTACTGCCCATATTCTTCCATTTATTATATTTGCTTGCAGGATGGGGTTTCTATGTTAGCTATTAGTCTGGCCAGTTATATGTGCACTGCTTCTTGATTTATATGAAGTACAGATTTCACTAAATACAGAATTCAAGATCACAGGTGTTAAAACAGCCACTATATACAAAAAAGACCAAAAGGTGACAAGTGGCAGACTCTTGGTGCAAGAATTTTTGTATGAGTTCTAATGTGATAGTGCAAAGAAAAATTAACCATTTTTTCATGCCAACCATTTTATTGTTACTTTTATTGTTTACCTGAATATTTGGTACAGGTTTTATGGCAGGTTGATGTAGTGTATGCAGTGTTAATTGTCTTATGTATTTGCAGTCCGTACGGAATGGCGTATCTTGCTCAGTCTTTAGTTATAAAAAATGGAGAGACGTGCGATAAAGATGGTGATATTTGTGCAAGTGAGGTGAGCATCACTGATAATGATGACAGTGGAAGTATTGCTGCCCAGAGAACTGAGAAGGTATGTGTGCTTATTTTTGTGTTCCTGATACAGCTTCTCCATCTGATATGGCTTGATTAAATTGATAACTGTCTGTAGGGAAACCAAATTTATTAAACTCAATTACAATATTAAATAGTCAGTCTAATGCACCTGCATTTTTATTTGAAAGCTACATGTTTTGGTCTAGACATTGAACTCCATCAGGCTAAAAAATACAGCCATTAAAAGGCGGGTGAAAGGTGCAGAATACAAAACATCAACATGTTTTTTGTGGGGTTCCACAGTTGTACAATATTTTTGTTTTAAAGGTAAATTGTAAAATTACACATGGTCAATGGTAGCTGAACAGTCATAGTGGAAATGATATATTTATAGATATTAAGGTGTTAAAGTACATAGAGTCTTAGGTGTTGGTTGTAAGGTTTAGACTGGTTGATTTTTCATATATGTCATACCAAGTTTGGAGATTACTGTATATAGCAGAGTGTTGTATGTTTGGTTGCTCTTGTTGGTAGTATTCTGTTAGTTTTTAAAATTTCACCAATATTTATTAATCTTGAAAGTATATTTTATAAAATTTTGAGTGATTGGAAAACTAACAAAATACAAGCAACAGGAACAATTAAAAATACGACATTCTGCTGTGTACTTTCTGAACTTGGCGTGACATATACGAAAAATCAAGGAGTCTGCATCTTACAACCAACACCTAATACTCTGCATAGTTTCAATATTTTAATATCTCTAAATATTACATTACCCCCTTCACCCATTTGTTTTTAGGAGATTGTAAAAGGGAATATTAGTAGTATATTCCCACTATTACTGTTCACTTACAATTGACCATATATAATTTTACAGTTTTATTTTAAAACAAAAATATTGTAAAAATATGGGATCCCATATAAAACATGATGATGTTTTGTATATTGCATATATTATCTGCCTTGTAATGATTGTATTGTTTAGCCTGATGAGGGTCAGTATACAGACCAAACATATGCTTTTAAACAAAAATGTAGTTGTGTTAGACTGAGTATTTAATATTGTTTTGAATGTTTTTCTAAACACACAGTGGGATGAATTCTATTTAGTTAAACCCAGAGAATAATAATCTCCTGTTTCACAGCACTGCATCGTTCTTATTGGTGCTTCTGCACTGTACTGTGTATTTAGTTAGAAACCAAATTTATGTTATGCTGTCACACAACTCAAGATACAAGTTGACAGAGGTACCCAACTCAGTGTCGTGTTTTGGTGCATGTGGCAGCATCAGTTGGGCTGAAATACCTGTTGCCTGATGTATAAACTAAATGTGTCACATACAATATGCGAATGAAGTACAGTAGAACCTCGATTTATCGTTTTTCAAGGGGTTGGAGAAAACAAACGATGAATGCGGGAAAACGATTAATCCGGGAAACCACTTTTTTTAACAAAAAAAGTCGTACATTGTCT
>Ga0123357_10005083_pt1 | contig 15668 bp, 15 predicted proteins | sample TergutEmb28metaG_FD_89873 | JGI IMG/M metagenome (GOLD analysis project Ga0123357, IMG submission 89873) | Embiratermes neotenicus P4 segment gut microbial communities from Petit-Saut dam, French Guiana - Emb289 P4 | ecosystem: Host-associated > Arthropoda: Insects > Digestive system > Gut ... | reverse complement strand
TGCGAGGATACCATGAACGCGCTGTAAAATCCGACACCGAACTGCCCGATGATGTCGATCTTGTTTGCGGCCTTCTCCGTAGCTTCCTCGTTTTTGAACAGCAGGGAGCCGCTCCTCGCGATCGTCCCGAGGTTTTCCTCGAGCTCTTCCTTCGTCATACCTACGCCGTTGTCGGAAATCGTGATGGTGCGGGCGTCTTTGTCGAGAGCGAGCCGGATGAAGAAATCCTTCTTTGAAACGCCCGTAATTTTTTCAGTCAGGCTCTTGTAATAGAGCTTGTCGATAGCGTCGCTCGCGTTGCTGATGAGTTCGCGCAGGAATATCTCCTTGTGCGTATATACCGAATTGATCATCAGATCGAGCAGCCGCTTTGATTCAGCCTTGAACTGTTTCTTTGCCATCTTAAATATCACCTCCTGAGTTTTGCTTTAAATATTGTTAGCACTCTATCACATTGAGTGCTAACGTTCGTATATTACAAAAAACCCGGACAAAGTGCAAGAAAAAAATTACGGCCTGTCGGGACAGTCCCTCTCGGGGCGCCCCGGCAAGCCGCCATATCGTCGGGCCGGGCGTTAAAACGCCCCGGCAAGCATCAACGTTTCGAGAACTGGCTGGCCCTTCTCGCTTTCTTAAGGCCGTATTTCTTGCGCTCTTTCATGCGCGGGTCACGCGTGAGATAGCCGTGGTCTTTAAGGATGGGCCTGAAAGCCTCCTCGTCTACGAGGCAAAGCGCTCGCGCGATTCCATGACGAAGCGCGCCTGCCTGTCCCGAGGAACCGCCGCCCGCCACGCGCGCGATGATGTCAAACTTTCCTTCGTTGTCCGTGACCATCAGCGGACGCTTGACCTCCTGGCGCAGAAGCTCCATACCGAAGTACGTATCGAGCGTCCTGCCGTTGATCGTGATGTCGCCTTTCCCCGGGATCAAGCGAACCCTGGCTACGGACGACTTTCTTCTTCCCGTCGCGGGATATTGTTTTTTCGCTGCCATTTACCTGCCCTCCTAAAAATCCCAGATCTCAGGCTTCTGCGCCGAGTGCGGATGATTCGCGCCGGCGTAAACCTTGAGCTTTTTGTACATCTGGCGGCCGAGCCTGCCTTCCGGCATCATGCCCTTGACCGCGTGGCGTATGATCTCTTCGGGATTTTTCGCCTGAAGTTTCTCAAAGGTGATCTCCCGCAACCCGCCCGGATACCCCGTGTGGCGCTTGTAGATCTTCTCCTTGCGCTTCTTGCCCGTCACTTCTACCAATTCCGCGTTGATCACGACGACATAGTCGCCTGTATCGACATGCGGGGTGTAGATGGGCTTCTTCTTCCCTCTTAAAATCGAAGCAGCCTCACTGGCAAGCCGGCCGAGGGTCTTGCCCTCCGCGTCAATGACATACCATTTGTGCTCGACTTCATGAGGTTTAGCAATAAAACTGCCTGTACTCATTAAAGACCTCCAATTCAATGCCTACTGAGATTGCCAATCCATCGTAACCAGGATTATAGAATCTTTTTCGGCGCCGCTTCCCCGGATATCCGGAGAGTTTTCGTTTTGGCCCCGGCCGAATTGACGTTTCCAGCCTGTACCATCGCACGCCCTTTTGGGCACGCAAAGGAGAGTATACACAACCCTCCCGCCAATTGTCAAACAAAAAAATCCGTTGCCGGTTCTTTTGCCGGTTCTTGCCGGTTCTTTACCAGTTCGTAATGCTGACCTCTTCGGTCTCATATTTCTCTTTGACGATGAACGCAATGACGATTGTCCCCGCCAAAATAGCCAAATGCCACAAAGTCCAACGGTCGGTAAGTTCAATCGTATTGCCCGCCCCGTCCGTCTGCGAATAGAGTAAGGCTGAAACCACCGTGGCGGCCACGGCAACAAGGCGAAGCCCGAGGTACTTTTCTGTGCCTTGCGTGTATTCCTCCTGCTCGTTCTTGCGCCTTATGAAATAGCCTACTATCAGCCCAAACGCTATGATCCCGGTAGCGACGGTCAAAATCAGGTTGGAAAGCCCCCATACCAGGGGGGATACGAGCGGCGTCGGCTCAGGCTGAATCGTTGTTGTTTCGGGCGCAACCGTCGGCGGGCCATCCTGAGGCTGGGCTTCAGCCGCGGGCGGTGAAACCGGCGCTTTCGCCGAAAATACCGGCGCCGCCGCTGAAATTTGCGCATGGGAGGCCTGTGTCGGCGCGGGCGTCACCACGTCGGGGACGTCGATGTCGGGGACGTCGCTACCCGGGACATCCCCGTCCTGGATATTGTCTCCGCTATCCCCGCCGCCGCTTTCGTCAACTACGGCGCCGCCGTTGTCATCGTTTTTGTCAGGCTCATAAAGCGCTGTCACTGTCAGGTTTTCGGTGACGTCCGCAAACCCGCCGTCCCAGCCTGTGAACGTATACCCCTCGCGGACAGGGCTATCGGGCGCCTCCGCGCCTGAGCCGCGCGCCACGCGCTGCCTGTCTATGAACGAGCCGTCAAAATCCAGAAAAGTGACAGTATGGTATAGAATCTCATCGGTCACAGCCACCGCGCCGCCAGAGCCGCCCGCGTATGCGAAAGCCGGGCTGACGCCCGTGAGCTCATTCCCATGGACGCTGATTTGCACCGCTCTGCCATCGCTCAAATTGAGGAACCCTTCAAAAGTGCCGGACACCTGATCCCCGTTGATATCTTCGGAAATCAAATCCGGGTATGTATATTCTCCGGCGTCTGGAGTGTATACGCTGACGTCAAACCTGATATTGCTGCCGTTTTGACCGTTCGACGTCACCGTGACGACCATATCGCCGGTGACGCTTACAGCTTCCTGCGGCGAAACTATGTTTTCCCAGACAGCCGTGAATGTCATGGGGCCGGAAGCGCCCTGGGGAATCCCGTCCGCGCCTTCCGCCCAACCTTTGAACGTGAAGCCGCCCTGCGCGGGAGGGGAGTTGATCGTGACGGGGCCGTCTTTTACGTCAGCGGCGCTGTATGTATCGGGATTGTCCGCGTCGTTTTCAAACGCGAGGCCCTCATATCCACCCAAAACATAATATATATCATACTGTCTGGCGACAGTATCCGCGTAAACGTTTACAGAGCCTGACGAATCGGACGAATCGGGCAAAGAAATTTTGTCGAAACTGCCGCCGCCGCATTCGGGATCCAAATACCAGCCACAGACCATATACCCGTCGGGAGCGGAAGGCAAACCCAAGAGCTGCCAGTCGCCATCCCAGCCCGCCGGCACGGTATCAGCGTCATATACAGGTTCGCCGTCGAGGAAGTAAAATACGGAAAAAGCCCCGGCATTTTCATCCGCGTACGCGGATTGGCTTGGGCACACGTTTACACTCACAAGCGCGAAAGCGATTATGAGAGGTACGATAATATTGCCCTTTAAGAACCGGCCGCGTTCCTTTTTCCCCAGCATTAAAATATAACAACCTTTCCAAACAAATATTCGACCGGCGCAAAAGCCGCTATACCGAATACGCAAACAAAATTAATTTATCCGGTATGCCCTCACGAATATTCAAGCAGCGTTGACGGAATTCTACCATTTGTCTGGTAAAACTTCAAGCCCTTTTGCATAAATTTCACAATTTGAAACTTTTAAAAATGCAAACTTTTGCCTTCCACCAAAACCGGAAGGCTCATTTTCTGCCGACGCTCACCCTTCTCCCCGTATACATCCGGTACTGGAGCGGAGTCATGCCGACCGTCTTCGCAAACCTTTGGATGAAATGGCTTTGGGATGAAAACTGGTAAAACATCGCGATATCCAAAACGGAGTCGTCCGTATAGCGCAGGAAGAACTTCGATTCCTCGATGCGCTGCAACTGTACATATTTCATGGGGGGAAGGCCTGTTTCCTTTTTGAATTGCCCCGCGAGATAGTTTTTGTGCAGGCGGGCCTCCACGGCCAGCAGCTCCAGCGAAAGCGCGTCGCCGAGGTGGTTGTGGATATAGCTGATGACCGTCCTGACCGGCTGCGAATAATAGCTCGTGTTGTGGCGGTGGATCAGTTCCACAAACGCGATGAGGTTTTCGCGCTCCAGCAGTTCCAGCTTCGGGATCGTCTGCGTATTTTCGATTTCGCGGATCAGCCTGTCGCTGGCGGCAAAGGCGTCGTCGGGCGAAACCCCGCCGACGATTGCGGCGCGTGCAAGGAACGTGCAATTGCATATCAGGGAGTTTTTCAGGGAACGCACGGGGTCTTTGGCCAGCACGGCGCGGTTGAAGGAATTGATGCGGTTCATCGCGGCAAGCGCGCTCTGCGGGTCGCCGCTCGACACCAGGCGGGTCATTTCCAACTCCAGAAAGTAAGGCGGGTGCGTGAACAGCAGCCCCTCCGCCGTCTCCCTGCGGTCCGAGAACACCGGCTGCGCGCCCTCCGCCGCGTCGGCCGAGGGCGGTTCCGTCCGGCTCCCATGCGTCGCGATGACGGATTCCGCAAGCTTGCCGACATAGTAGAACTGGTCCTCGGTCAGCACCGGCAGACGGGCGAAATGTTCAGCCAGCATGTTCTGGCGGCGGATCGGCAGGCCGCAGCGGCGAATCAGCCCGACCTTCCGGTGGTCGGTCATAGGGCGCAAGAGCACAGGGCCCAGCCACAGCGCCCCGCAAGGCTCCAGTTCAAGATAGATATAGTTCTCTTCAAAGCGGTTCGCGAGGAATTGCGCGACAAGCGGCTGCCCGCTTGAGGGCGCCGCGCCTCCCGTCCAATCGTCCTGCTTCAGCGCCTCGGCCAGCGTTTGGCTCTCTTCCGGAAACGAAAGGACGCATTTTGATTCATGAAAAAACCTGACTGGTATACGCAGCCCGTTTGCCAGAATGTGGGCCACATGGTCGGTATGCGTCATCCCGACATCCTCCTTTGCTTATAGTCAATCTAACAGATTCACTAAGAAAATGATATAAATATTAATATTTTGATATATTTTTTATTTAAAAACGGAATAATAGTAAACATCGACGTATTTACAAATAGGATTTATTGAGAACACAGGAGGAAAATAAGAATGAAAAAATGGATTGCATTGGCGCTTGCAGTTGTTATGGTATTCGCGATGGCTGCCTGTTCCCAAAGCCCGGCGCCCGACGCCGACGCGCCGCCGACAGACAATGGAAGCGATGCGACAGCCCCGGCGACTGACGCAACGCCCTCTGACAAGACTGTCATCACGTTTGCCGCCCAGGGCGACAGCACCCCCGGTACCCAGGCCGTTCTTGACGCGTTCAACGCGTCCCAGGACCAGTACACCGTCGAATGGACGCAGATGACCAACGATTCGGGCTCGATGCGCGACCAGCTGATCACCAGCTTCCGCGCGGGCTCAAGCGACTATGACGTAGTGAGCCTCGACGTGGTCTGGGCCGGCGAGTTCGCCGCCGCCGGATATATCGAGCCTATCGACAGCTATATGCGCGACGCCGGGCTTTCCGCCGCCGACTTCAACAGCGGCTCAATGGCTTCCGGCTCCCAGGCCGCAAAGCAGTACACGCTCCCATTCTTCCCTGATCTGGGCCTCCTTTATTTCCGCAGCGATATCGTCTCCCCGGACGACGCCGCAAAACTGGTAGCCGGGAACTACACCTGGGATGACCTGCTCGCGATGGCGAAAGCCTACAAAGGCCAGGAAGGCGCGGCCGACGGCATCGTTTTCCAGGCCAAACAGTATGAGGGGCTGATCTGCAACGCCAACGAATTCACCGGAAGCTGGTCCGACGTCCAGGGCGGCCTTACGACCATGAAAGCGTTCACGGATTCCGACGCCACCCCGGCCGATATCCTGAACTACACCGAGGCCGAGACCCACGCCAGCTTCATCAACGGCAACAGCGTATTTGCCCGTAACTGGCCGTATCAGTATGGCATGATCAAAACCGACGGCACTATCACCACCGACCAGGTCAGCTTCGCGCCCCTGCCGCTCGGAGGCAGCGTCGGCGGCTGGCTGCTTGCCATCAACGCCAACAGCGCAAACAAAGACGGCGCCTGGGCCCTGATGGACTTCATCGCCGGCCCCGAAGGGCAGAAAGTATTGAGCACCCAGGGCGGCTACCTGCCCGGGTACAACGCCGTGCTGGACGATCCCGACGTCATCGCGTCCAACGAGATGCTGGGTTCGGAAGGGTTCCAAAACGCGCTGAAGACCACCATCGCGCGCCCGGTATCCGCCAATTACTCAAAACTGTCGGATGACCTTCAGCTGGCCATACACAAGTACCTGTCCGGCTCCGCGGATATCGACTCCACCGTCTCCGCTGTAAATACAGCCCTGACGAATTAATTCACACCCGCACAGCGCGGCTTGTCAGACAAGACAGGCCGCGCTATGCAAAAACCGGCTTTCCGGGAAAGGGGAATACCGAATCATGGCAAAACGCATGACGATCAAACAGCTTATGTTTATCCTGCCGCTCCTGGCGATCGTCTCCGTTTTTTCGCTCTACCCCATCATTACCTCATTTGTCTATACCGGGTTCGACTATCATACCAACGACCCCGCGCGCGCCGGCATGTTCCTGTCCACCTCTTTCAACGCGAAACTGTTTTGCGAAGACGCAAACTACATCTCATATTACCTCGACGACGAACTGAGGGCCGCCGGGGAGGGGACGGCCGAAAAGATCACCGGGCTGCAAGGTGATATTTCCGCGTTTATCGCTCCGTACAAAGACGAAACCCAAACCCGCAGCATCAATTCAAACGAAACCGAACGCTTGGACAGCTTTATCGCGGAAGTTGAGGCCGGGCTGAACGCTATATATGACTCCGAGCCGGACGCCGCTTTTTACAACAAAGACAAGATGCCGATCCTGCTGAACGAAATGCGAAGCTGCCTGATCGAATCAAATTTCGTCGGGCTGAACAACTACGCGGACCTGATGAAGGACAGCCGTTTCTGGGGTACGCTCAGGATCACAGGCGTGTTCACGATAGTCTCCGTAAGCATAGAGCTGGTATTGGGCATGATCCTGGCCCTGATCATGAACAAGGCGATCCGCGGCATCGGCCTCGTCCGCACGGTCTCCCTGATACCCTGGGCCATACCCACCGCGATATCCGCGCTGATCTGGAGCTATCTGTATGATGGGAGCAATGGCGTCATCGCCCACATTTTCGCGGCGGCCGGTCTCATCCCCTCGTCTCAGAGCATGCTTCTGAGCGCCGGGGGCGCAATGGCGAGCGCGATCCTGGCCGACGTATGGAAGACCACGCCCTATATGGCGCTGCTGCTTTTGGCGGGCCTGCAAATCATCGACAAAGGGCTGTATGAGAGCGCGGCAATCGACGGCGGCGGGCCGGTGAAAACATTCCTCCGCATCACCCTGCCGCTGATGAAGCCGTCCATTTTGGTCGCGCTGCTGTTTCGCATGCTGGACGCGTTCCGCGTGTACGACCTGTTGGCCATCCTGACCGGCGGCGGGCCGGGCGGGGCCACCGAAACCATGTCCATATATTCGTACAAACTGGTGATCGGGCAGGGCAACTACGGCTACGGGTCCGCCGTCGTCATAGCCATGTTTGTCTGCGTCGCGTTCATCGCGTTCTTTTTCATCAAAGTATTGGGCGCCGAACTCATCAGCAACGAGGAGGAATAGCCATGATAGGGACAAAGAAATGGGCGAAAATTCTGTCATGGGCTGTGATAATAGCTTTTCTTGCTATCAATATCTTTCCGTTTTTCTGGATTTTTATCACATCCGTCAAGCCCAGTTTTGAAATATTCGGCGACGCGGCGTTCCGCGTATTCACGAGCGACCCGACCCTTCAGAACTATTACAAAGTCATCTTTGAAAAAAACGTCCTGCAGCCGGTGGGCAACAGTTTCATCGTCGCAAGCATCACGACCCTGTACGTCGTACTCGTGGCCTCTCTGTCCGCCTATGTCATCGCCAGGTTCAAATTCAGGGGGAAGGGGCTGCTTATGGGGTTCATCCTGAGCATATCGATGTTCCCGCAAATGATCATCGTCGGGCCCATCTTCAATATGTTTTACAAAGCCGATATGCTCAACAGCTACTGGGTGGCGCTTCCGTACTCATCCATCACGCTGCCGATCGCGGTGTGGATCATGGTGACGCATTTTCGCCGCATCCCTTTAAGCGTCGAGGAGGCGGCAAAGATGGACGGCTGCTCCCCGTGGCGCATACTGTGGAGGATCGTATTCCCCATCGCGGCGCCGGGCGTATTCACTACGGCCATCATCACCTTTATCGCCGCCTGGAACGAATACCTGCTCACTTCGACGCTGAACGCAAATTATCGATACCAGACTGTACCGGTGGCTATCAATTCCCTGCGTACGCAGTTTGAAATCCTTTGGGGCGAGATCACGGCTGCCACGGTGGTAGTCGTCATTCCGACCCTCATCATTGTGCTGCTGTTTCAACGGCAAATTGTGTCCGGCATGACGACCGGCGCTGTAAAGGAGTAAGGAGGCGCATATAGTTGCAATTGACACATAAGGAACTCATTCCCGGCCAACTGGCGGCGGAAGAAACGCTCTTTCACGTCGCGAACGGGTATCTCGGCGTGCGGGGCTGCTTTGAGGAAGGCTATCCCGACGGCGTCCCATCCGTCCGCGGATGTTACATCAATGGGTTTTATGACGATATTGAGCTGAGCTACCCCGAACGGCTATATGGCTTCCCCGAACGCGCGCAGCGCATAGTGAACCTGCCCGACGTACAGACCGTCCTGCTTTGGCTGGACGATGAGAGGTTCGACCCCTTTGCCGGCGAGCTCCTGGCGTTTGAACGCACTTTGGACGCGGAGAAAGGGGTATATACGCGGCGCGTGCGTTGGCGCAGCCCCAGGGGTAAAACTGTCGAAATCGAGATCGCCCGTATGGCCAGTTTCACAAGGCCGGAGCTCTTCTATACGCAGTACCGCGTCGAGAGCGTAGACTTTCAGGGCGAGGCCCGTTTCGAATGCGCGGTGGATTGCGACGTCACAAACTTCCACGACCCGGACGACCCGCGCGTAGCGTCCGGGCCGCAGCAACATATTTTCTTTGACAGCGCCCAGGTATCGGCAGACAAGGCGACGGCCCTCTGCCACACAGGCGTATCGGGCCTGTCCCTTGCCGTATGCCAAAAGCTGAAGCTGGAGGGCGGCGACGTTCGTTACCGCTCCGAGAAAGCTGGATTTTCCGCATGCGCAAGCATACGGCTATCCCCGGGGCAGGCCGCCTGTTTGGAACGGCATATCGTGTTTTCGGACAGCAGACGGCAAGCCTCCCCTCTTGGGCGCGCGGACGCGGTGGCCGAAGAATGCTGGAGCGCCGGTGGGGCGGCGTTGCTTGAGGAGCAGAGGGCCTGGCTGGAACGGTTCTGGCAGGTTTCACGCGTGGAGATCGACGGCTGCCCCGAAGAGGACGTCGGGATCGCGTTCAGCCTTTATCAGCTTTTGCAGAGCGCGGGCAAGGATTCAATCGGCAATGTTTCCGCAAAGGGGCTCTCCGGCGAAGGCTATGAGGGGCACTATTTTTGGGACACGGAGATCTACATACTGCCGTTTTTCCTTTTCACACAGCCGGAAATCGCGCGCCAGCTGTTGAATTTCCGGTATTCGATGCTGGACAGCGCGCGGATTCACGCCAGGCTCATGGGACACTCCAGGGGCGCGCTGTACCCATGGCGCACCATCACCGGCAGCGAATGCTCGTCATTTTTTCCCGCGGGTTCCGCCCAATACCATATTTCGGGAGATGTGGCCCATTCCTTCACGCAATACTGGTACGCTACGGGGGACGAGGCCTATATGGCCGGCAAGGGCCTGGAAGTCCTGCTTGAAACCGCGCGCCTGTGGATTGACGCGGGGCATTTCGACAGGCAAGGCCGTTTTTGCATAGCCTGCGTCACAGGCCCGGACGAATACACTTGTATGATAAACAACAATTATTATACAAACCAGGCGGCGCGGCACAATCTACTGGGCGCGGCGGCGGTATACCGCGCGCTTGCGGCAAAAGGGCTGCACAGACAAGCGGCCGAAAAAATCGGATTCGACGAGGCGGAACTGGCCGGGTTTGAACAGGCGGCGGAGGCCATGTACCTCCCCTATGACGAAAAGCTTGGCATCAACGCACAGGACGACAGTTTCCTGGACAAACCGCGCTGGGATTTCAAACTCGCGCCGCTGAACCATTCCCCGCTGCTCATGCGCTATCACCCGCTGTACCTGTACCGGCATCAAATATGCAAACAAGCCGATACGGTGCTGAGCCACTACCTGTTTGACGAAGGGGTAGACGAGAGCACGATGCGAAACAGCTTTGATTATTACGAAGAGCTCACGACCCATGATTCCTCGCTTTCGTGCAGCGCGTTTTCCATCATGGCCGCGCGGCTGGGGCTCGTGGAGAAAGCTTATACATATTATCAGCACACGAGCCGAATAGACCTGGACAATACGCACGGCAACACGCGCGACGGCCTGCACGCCGCAAACCTTGGGGGCGCCTGGCTGGCGCTTATCGCGGGGTTTGCGGGCTTGCGCCTGCGGAAAAACGGCCTGCATTTCCGCTTCACGCTTCCCGAACGCTGGGATGGCTACCGGTTCAAGGTTTGGTACAAAGAAAGCCTGATAGCCGTCTCCGTGAGGCGTGACGCCGTCACGGTCGAACTGGAGCGCGGAGAGGCCGTCACCGTCCATGTGGACGGGAAGCCGCTGTACATCCCATCCGCCGTCCGGCTTGAAGGGATAGCCAAGTGAAATACAAAGGCGTGATTTTCGATCTGGACGGCGTGCTGTGCCATACGGACGCCTTCCATTATGAGGCGTGGAAAACGATAGCCGACAGGCTCGGCGTCCCATTCACGCGGCAGGACAATGACCGCCTGCGCGGCGTCAGCCGCATGGAGAGCCTGGAGCTGCTTTTGGAAAACCACGGCGGCGAGGCTTTTTCCGCGTCCGAAAAAGAGCGGCTTGCCGCTGAAAAAAATGATATCTACGTCCGGTTGCTGGAAAATATGTCACCCGCCGATATCAGCGAGCAGACCATGGCCGCGCTGAACACGCTGAGGACGCAGGGAGTGCTGCTCGCCATTGGCTCATCCAGCAAAAACGCAAAGCTTATCCTGGCCCGTACCGGGCTTGACGCGTGGTTTGACGCGGTGTCGGACGGAAACAGCATCAGGCATTCCAAACCCGATCCCGAGGCCTTTCTGGCCGCCGCGGGGATGCTGGGCCTGCCTCCTTCCGAATGCCTGGTGGTGGAAGACGCGGACGCGGGCGTTGAGGCGGCCGCGCGCGGAGGGTTTGCCTGCGCGGCCATGGGCTGCGCGGCGTCAAATCCCGCCGCGGGCTATACGATCCATTCCCCGGCCGATGTGGTGGATTTAATCTTCCTTTAATCCTCTTTCAATAGCGCTTTCAGGTTCCGCGTATAGACTGCATATTGTAAAAAAAATGATAAAGGCGAACGGAGGGAGCTATGAACCATCAAGACAAAAGGCTGTACAAATCAAGGACCAACAAGGTGATCGGCGGCGTATGCGGCGGCATCGGCGAGTATTTCGGCATCGATCCGACCATATTGCGCGTGATATTCGTCGTCCTCATATTCTTCCACGGCGCGGGGCTGCTTATCTACCTCATCGCGTGGCTTTGCATGCCCAAACGCAGGCAGGACGCGTACGAAAACCCGCGGGAATTTACAGTATAACAAAGACCAGCAGGTAAACGAGGGATGAAACCTCGATGACCGCGCCGAACGTATCGCCCGTGACGCCGCCGAGCTTCCGCTTGAACCCGGCCGTCATACCGGTCGTCACCAGGGCCGCCGCCCCTCCCGCGATAAATGAGCAAACCATCACGGGCAGCAAACCATTTGCGGACGCCGGCCCGGCCATGGCGGAAGCGCGGGAAAGGAGCAGCGTAAGCGGCAGGGTCAACAAAGACCCGCCGACAATCGAAACGGCCGCCGACAAAACCGATACCGCGCCGCCCTCCAAGCCGGTAGCCTTTCCCATACCCTCCGCGCGCGCGTATGGCGCAAGTGAAGCGGATATGAGGCAGCAGGCGCGCCCGCAAACCGGAAAAACCAGCAGCCCCGCGGCCGGCGCCTCGGTGAACGCCGCGAAGTACACCAAACCGGCCATAAACAAACCGAGCGTACCGAAGACCCCGATACGGCTGTCCTTCATGATCTCCAAAGACTGTTCGCGAGACCTGCCGCTGAACACGCCGTCACAGGTATCCGCGAGCCCGTCAAAATGGAGCCCGCCGGACAGAAATATATACGCGCAGGTAAGTATGGCGCCCCGAATCATATTCGGCGCGCCCGCCAATACCAACAGCAATAGTATCAAAACAAGAACGGCGCCTATCACAAGGCCGCCAAGCGGCATGAGCTTCATGGCCTTGCGCATGCGGGTTTCCGTAAATTCGATTTTCGGGACCGGCAGGCGCGTGAAAAAGCCCAGCATGAGAAAAAAGGGCTTCATTTCAACGTCACAGGAATGCCCGCAACCATCAGCACGACCCTGTCCGCAGCCTGGGCCGCGTGTTTGTTGATCCGGCCGAGCGCGTCGCGGTAATACCGCGAGTACCGCGTCTCCGGGATGACGCCCATGCCGATTTCGTTCGTCACGATGATAAGGCGTTTTTCATGCCCCGCGGCATAGGCGCAAAGCGCGTCAAGCTCCAAAATTGACATCACTTCCACATTCTCAAACTGCGCGCTCGTAAAACCATCCGTATCCGGGATTTCCTCATACAGTATGCCCATGAGCAGATTCCCCACGCAATCGAGCAGGATCGTGCCGAACGTATCCGGATTGAATTTTTGCTTGATATCCGCGATATCGCGATAACGTTCCCATGTGACCCATGTTTCCGGGCGGGACGCGCGGTGATGCGCTATGCGCTCCGCCATCTCGTCGTCAGTAGCGACGCCTGTCGCGATATAGAGCACTCCGGGTTTGCCCCCGGGGCCCATCACGCTCTCCGCCGCGCTTTTTTCCGACGCAAGCTGTTCCGCGTAATCGCTTTTGCCGCTGCGTCCGCCGCCTGTAATGAGCCAAATGTCTTTCATCTACGTATTCCTTACCTTTCTCCCAGCCTGACAGTTTCTACAAAATATCAATCCGCGTCCCTTATGTCAACGAGGACAGAATCGTCAAATGAAATATCCGCAAACGTCCCCATATCGTTCATCATCGTGCAGGCGCCCAGCACGATCGGAAGCGCCAGGGCGCAGCCCGAGCCTTCCCCGAGCCGCATATCCATATCGAGGAAGGGCCTGAGCCCGAGCTCTTTGATCGCCGCGTCGTAAGACGGTTCTGTCGAGCGGTGCGTCGCGATCATAAAGTCCTTCGCCGGCGGGCAGAGCCGCGCCGCGATGAGGGCTGCGACCGCCGAAATAGCGCCGTCAATCAGCACGGGCTTTCTGTGGTACGCCGCCGCCAGAAAACAGCCCGCCAGTCCGGCGATGTCGAGGCCTCCGACCTTTGAGACCACGTCGACGGGGTCGTCTCCGTCCGGCGCGTTCACCGCGATGGCCTTCTTGACCACTTCGATCTTGTGGGCAAGCGTCTCGTCCGTAAGGCCCGCGCCGCGCCCTATCGCGTATTCCGGTTCAAGCCCGAGCAGCGCAATTGCGCAAGCGCTCGTAGACGTTGTATTTGCGATACCCATCTCGCCGGTGCCGAGGATTTCGTAGCCCTGGGCGAACAGGTCCGAGGCGGCCTCAAACCCGACGCCGATAGCGGCTTCGGCTTCCTCCCGCGCCATCGCCGGCCCCACGGCCATATTGTCTGTGCCGCGCTTCACGTTCCGGTCCAGCACAGCGTCCGAACCTGTCGGGTTCATGACCCCTATATCTACGACGACCAAATCCGCGCCGGCGGCCTTTGAGAAAACGCTGACGCCACAGATGCCGCGCGTCATATTGACAGCCTGCAACAGCGTGAAAGCCTGCGGCGCCGCCGCGACGCCCTCTTCGTAAACGCCGTTGTCCGCGGCCATCACGACAATGGCGCGTTTGTCGAAGCTGTTCTTTACCGACCCCGTGATACCGGAAAGCCTGACGGCGATATCCTCAAGCAAACCAAGCGCGCCAAACGGCTTGATCAACGAATCGCAATATTCGCGCGCCTTCGCCAACGCTTCCGCGTCAGCGCCCCTTATCTCCCTGATTGCTGCTTTATAATCCACTTTTAAACCCCTTTCCAAAATATCAAACCCTGTCCGGAAAAAACTTATCAATACTCTATGCCCTGTCTCGCGACGGCGCCCGAATCATACGGATGCCTTATCTTTTTCATCTCCGTGATATAATCAGCCTTTTCCGTCAGCCAATCCGGCGCGGCGCGGCCTGTGACCACGATTTCAAGGCCGTCAGGTTTCCGAATGATGAGATCCCTGAACGTCTCGTCGTCCAGCATATTCGTCGCCAGCCCGTCGAGCGCCTCGTCGAGTATCAGGACGTCAACAGGAGGGGTATCGAAAACCATTTTCGTCACCGCCTCAAACAGGCGCGTCTGTTCCATACGGAAAGCGTCCTGCTTTTCGCTGTCCATATTCCATATGAACCCCATGTTTCGCTCCGAACGGATGACCCGCACGCCAAGGGTTTCGAGCGAAACGATTTCGCCCGTATGGCTGCCCTTCAAAAACTGCGCGAATACGACATTCCGGCCGCAGCCCGCGGCCCGGGTGGCGAGGCCGACCGCAGCCGTCGTCTTGCCCTTGCCGTCCCCGATATACAAATGAATCATATCAACCTTCTTTCCATTGTTCGAACATCTGACGCATCCATTCAAATACATCCATCGAATAGACGCGGTTCAGGTTCTCCGGCGACAGCACTTCCTTCGCGCCGCCCTGGGCCACGGCCCTGCTTTCGTGTAGCAACAGCGCGTCTGTCCCGTAAGCGCGGGCGAGCGACAAATCGTGCACGACGGAGACGACAGCGCGCCCCGGCGTCTTCAGCCATTCGCTGATCAGCGCGAAGACCTGCTTCTGGTACACGAGGTCGAGATGGTTCGTCGGCTCGTCCAATATGAGCAGCTTCGGGTTTTGCGCAAACAGCTGCGCAAGAAACGTCCGCTGCAATTCGCCGCCCGAGAGCGTCAACACCGAGTGGTCCAGGAACGGTTCAAGCCCGGTCAGCTCGATAGCGCGCGCAACCGCCGCTTCGTCCTCGTCGCTGCCGCCCGCGAAAATCCCTTTTGAATGGGCGTACCGCCCCATCCTCACGACTTCCGCAACCGTGAACGGGTAGCTGACCATGTACTGCTGTGACAATACGCCGATGATTCTCGCGATTTCGTGCGGCTTATATGAAACCATATCCTTGCCCATACAGTCAATATGCCCGCTGTGCGGGACGCCGCCGGATACCGCCCCGATGATCGTGGATTTCCCCGCGCCGTTCGGGCCGACGATCATCAGCCATTGCCCGCTTTCAACCTGAAAACTCACGTCGTCGACGATCACCAGATCGCCGTACCGTACGGAAAGCCCCTTCACATCCAGCATCACCATTTCTATATGATCCCTCAGCGCCCTTTCCTCGTCCTGAAAAATATCGTCAAAAACAATATCGCGCCGATCAGGGACGTGATCACACCGATCGGCATTTCGCGCGGCGAAAGCAGCGTGCGGGCCGCGAGGTCGGCAAGCATCAGGAAACACGCGCCGCCGAAGAGCGTGGCCGGCAAAAGCCGCCTGTGG